>Ga0256840_1002568_pt1 | contig 15833 bp, 7 predicted proteins | sample 355202metaG_FD_185969 | JGI IMG/M metagenome (GOLD analysis project Ga0256840, IMG submission 185969) | Hydrothermal vent microbial communities from Mid Atlantic Ridge, Atlantic Ocean - 355-202 | ecosystem: Environmental > Aquatic > Marine > Hydrothermal vents | place: Atlantic Ocean: Mid... | reverse complement strand
TAATGTTGTTTCGCTAGAACATAAGGTATTATTATCTACTACTTTTACGAATATAATTTGCGGATTTACGGTATTGGTATAATTGTTTGGTAATTCGTTTATCTCGGCATCTAAATCTGCTTGGTTTAGATAAAAATGTGTCGTTACGTCTGGATTATTTCCTGTTAATTGTCCGTCGTAACTATGTAAATTAAATGCCATTAAACCGTCTGCTGCTCCATCGTAATCACATTCTAATACTTGTGTTACTATTGCGTTTGGTAATGGTTCTTCGGTTATTACCACGTTAAATGTTCCTCTACATCCATCTGTATCTGTAAGTGTTACGTTATATGTTCCTGCGATACTTACTTCGATGATCTGTGTTGTTTCGCCTGTATTCCACAAGTAAGAAACATAGTTTGCTCCTATGTCTATAAATTCTGAGCCACCTGCACAATAATATGCTGCTGTAAGGCTTGGTGGTGTAATATGTCTTACCGATATTAAAAACGATGTTATTGCATCGCATTTATCTGCTACGGATACTCTTACATATACTACTTGTGATGTTACTGTTGTATTTTGGTGTACTGTTGGGTTTGGTATTTGGTTTTGTTCTAAATTTGCATCTATTTGTGTATTGTAATATCGAAACGTTGGATTGCTTTCTGTTGTAAATAGATGTTCAAAATCGGTTAGATTAAAAAAGGAAAATTCATTTAAATCATCATCACAGGCCTCTAATACATCATTTACTACTTCTACTGTTGCTGATTGTCTAATCGTGATTGTTACTGGTGCTATTGACCAACAATTAAATTGATTTATTACTCTTACATATACAATATGATTATTATTTGGTATGGCATAATTATTTACATTTGGTATTGCGTTTATTTCATTTTCTGCTTCGTTATAATCTGTATAATAGGTAAATGTTAAATTGGTTTGATCTTGTATTATTACACTATTTACATCTTCTAAATTTAATGTATATACTGTATCAAAATCGGTATCGCATATTTCATAATTTCCTGCTACTAATTTTGGTGTTGCTAAGACTTTTAATGCTAACTTTCCTATAGAGAAACATCCTGTTGCAAAATCATCAAAACGAACATATATATTGTCTGATTCGGTTGCCGTATTATGATTTGTTGGTGTTGCTACTAAAAAAGCTGCATTGGCATTTTGCGCTCCAACTTCATCTGTATAATATGAAATTGTTAAACCTGTTGTATCTGCTAACATTGCAGGAATTGCATCGGTTAAATCGAATTCTTCCGAAAGGTTAAAGTCATCATCACAAGCTGTTAATTCTGTATCTTGTACTGCTACTGGAAATGTAAAGCTAAGGTTTATCTCTGCTATTGAGAAACAACCTGTATTATTATTTGTAACTCTTACATATATTATTTGTGGAACACTTGTTATATTATAATTACTTGAAATAGCACTCACATTATCAAAAGCGTTTTGTGAGGTTAAAAAATACCTAAAATTATGATTTGCTGTATCTGCTATTATATCGGAATTACTTAAGGTTAAATCATAAATTTCTTGACCATTTATAAAATTATCGCAAACTATTTTATTTACATTATTTACTACTGGAGATGCTTGTAAATTTATTGTAATATCTCCTACTGTAATACATCCATCTGCTGCCTCTATACGAACATACATTACTGTTCCATTGGTAATATTTACGTTTACTATTGGACTCACATTACTATTTGCATCTCCTAATGTGCTATGATATGTAATTGAAACACCTGTTTGTGCTCCTAAAATTGTTGTATTAAATTGTGTTAGATCTACATTATTTTCTACGGTATTATTTTCATAATCACAGATTGTGAATGTATTTTCTAATAGTACTGGCACTGGTATTATTGCTAAATCTATTTGCGCCGTTGCATAACATGTTGTTACTGCATCGTATAAACGCACATATATTGTACTATTTGTATTTAGTGTATATGCTGTTGGATTAACAATTGCTGTTGCTACATCTCCTACTTCGGCTTCTGGTTCTGTTAGATAATAACTTGCTGTAAAACTTGTATAATTGACGTTTACATCTGGCAAAGCATCATTCAAATTAAAAACTTCTTCACCATTGTTATCTGCATCACATGCATTTATTATTGCATCTGTTGTTGGTATTTGTGGATAAAATGTAATTGTAATTGTTGTCTGTGTTGTACATCCATCTGGCGTAGTTACATAAACATCTATTATTTGTGTTGGTCCAACTACATTAAAAGCTGTTGGACTGTTAATAGCTACTCCATTTGTATATTCATAAGCAAACGTCACTCCTGCTTGCATTGATATTTGTGATTCGTATTGTGTTATATCATGAATTTCTTGATTATTTCCAAATTCATCGCATATCTCATCTGTTACTGGAGTTAATGAAGTTGTTGACTGAAAATCTAAATCTATTTGAATTACTGTAAAATCTAATTCTACGCCTTCAAAAACCAATTTTACTCTTGCATAAATTATTGTTGGTGCTGTAATGGTTAATTGTGTTATTGGATTTACATCGTTGGTAGCATCTGCACTATTGTTATGGTAAGTCACTACCATATATTGTGCATCTGTATATCCTATTATTAATCCTGCATCAAAATTACTTAATATCACTAATTCTGAATTATCGTTTGAAATATCACATACTTGAAAGGCTCCACTACCTCCTCCTCCTCCAAAGCCAACAGATGCTAACTCTACATTTCCAATAGATGTACAATTAGAAGCTGTATTGGTAAAAACTACAAATACTTCTTCATCTGGATTTGTAATTGTATAATTAACTGGATCTGCTATTAAACTTGCTGGATCTTGGGTTTGTGCTCCTATCTGCGAATCGTAATATTGTACGGTTATTGTATCTCCATTCAAATCGTATGTACCGTCTCCATTATCGGTTAATCCTGCTACCATATCTAAGATTGAACCTGTTACATTAAAAACATTTCCTGTACTTACTTGTTGGTCTCCTGTAGCTGGAATACCATTGATGTACGTGAAATTTATTGGATAAATATCTACACATCCATTTGTTGTCCATGATCGCACCCAAATTTGGGCTATTCCATTTAATCCATAAGCTGCTGGATCTATAGGATTTGTAGCGTCTAATGGATCAAAAGGGTTTATATTATTTTGTGCCCATGATTGGTACAAATGATACGAAAAATTTAATATCTCTGTGTTATTTGCTTGTATTATAGCCTCGGTTTGTGTTAAATCATAAACTGCAATATCGGAACACAATTCCACTGGAACTGGTTCTATTATTGGTACTGGAAACAGATTTATTGGTATTTGTATTACATTTGGACAAGATGCATCTGGTTGTAGTGTAAGTCTAATAAAAACAGAATCTCCATTTGCTGCCGTTAAATTAGTTATCGGATTTATATTCGCATCTGCATCTGCTTGACTTGCATGATATGTAATTGTTACTCCTGTTTGTGCTCCTATAATTTGGGATGTGTAATTTGAAAATGTTATTAATTCTGAATTATCATTCAATATGTCACATACAGATATATCTACAATATTAGAAACTGCCAATTCTTCTAAATTAAGGGTTAATGTTCCTATATCAAAACAGCCAATTCCTCTTAATAATCTGACATATATTATTTCGGTTGGATTCGTTAATAAATAGGTATTTATATTTACTATTTCATTCATTCCTGCTTGTGCATCTGCTAATGAATTATAATACGTTAGTACTAATCCTACTTGTGTCCCTATCATTAATCCTTCGTAAATACTTAAATCTACTTCTTCTTCTCCTACTAAATTAATATCACACACTGTTTGTTGATTATCTATGGCTATTGGCCATGTTAAATCTATTGTTATATTAATTGTGTCATCTAATACTAAATCATTTCCGATACACATATCGTATGTCACTACTGCGGTATAATTTGTAGTTTGTTCTGGACATATTGTTATTTGATCTCCTGTTGCTATAGTTACTCCATTTTCGTCTTGCCATTGTACAACGGTTGCTGGCACTCCATTTGGTGTAAATCTCCATGCTTCGTTAGTTGCACTCCAAATTCCTGAATTTCTATTTGCTGGTGTAGTTCCTGCACTACCATCAATATTTTGAACTCCTATTAACGCATTCTTTCGATATGCATTTAATGCGGTATTTGCCTCGCAGTTTATAGGTTTATCTTGTATATATACTTCAACAATATTTGTTGCTTCATACAATACTATTTGAGATGTTGATCTACTTACTTCACAGTTAAAATGATTTAAGTTTTCATAACTTATTACAAAGGCTCTTGTTGGTGCTACTCCGATAGTATATGTTTTTATTTCTCCACATTCATTTACTCCTGTTGCTGGATCATCTGTACATCCAAACACACTATCGTCATTTGTAAGATCATGGAATGCGCCAAATATTGTATTTGTTGGCATCGATGCATTTGGTATTGTTCCTGCAAAATATTGACTATCTCCTAATGCTAATGCTGTATTAAAAGTAACTATCCCATTATCTCCTATAAGAAATTCATTATATCCTTCGTTATAGAAACAAAAATCAAAAGGAATTTGTATGACATCACTCCATTTATCATCTCCAGAAATTGTGATTATGGTTTCATTCGTTAGTCCTCCTAGTGTAGAAAAAGGTATGGAGTTTACTGCGTACGATGTCGTTTCATTAATTACAGTATAATTTGCTTGCAACACAAAACATCGGTTTCCATCTACTGGATAATCACAATCTACTAATATATCATTTAAACCTTGACTATCTGTTACCTCTATTTGAGGAGAAGTTTGTCCTTTAATTGGCAATGTACTTAGTAATAGCACAACCACCAATAGCAATTGTATTGTTAGTTTCAAAATATTTCTAATTTTATTTTAAGGGACACGGCAAAGATAATTTTTTTTTATACAACAGCAAAATATTACCTACATTTAACAAATGAAAATCTTTTTTTAATAAAACTTTATTAAACTAAAAAAAGCTCACAATCATTACGATTGTAAGCTTTTTCACTAACCAAACCTTATTTTTATCTTCTTCTTGTACTACGTGTACCTCTTGATGATTTATTTTGACTGCTTCTTCTACTTGTAACACTTCTTGTTCTTGATGTTCTTGAAATTTTCTTTACCGTTCTATTATTAGTCGGTCGTGTTTTTCTTGTAGATTTAATTGGTCTTACTGAACGTGTATTTCTTCTTGTAAGTTTCCCTCCATTTTTTCTTTCTTTTATTTTTGCTCCTCTTGCTCCTCTTACCGAACGCGTATTTCTCATAACACTCCTTGTATTTCTTGCTCCTTTTACCGAACGAGTTCCTTTTATATTTCTCGTATTTCTTGTTCCTTTTATCGTTCTTGTTTCTTTTGTAATACGAGTATCTCTGTTAATACTTCTTGTGCTTCTTGTTCCTTCTATTGAACGAATGTCTCTTGTTGCTCTTGTTGCTCTTCTTGTATTTTTTGTAACTCTAGAATCTCTATCTATTCTACGTGGCACACTTCTTCTTCGCGTTGTGCTTTTTCTTCTATTTACTGATGCTATTCTTTTTCTTGAATCTATTCTTCTATATCTATTATTTCTATCAAAATGATGTCTTCTTGGTGTATAATATCTTCTATATGGTTCATAACTTATTAAACAATTATTATACGCTGGTCTTGAATAATATCTATAATATGGACGATATACATAATGTCTATTATGATAATTTATAAAACCTGTATAATGGTCAAAATATCCATAATGATTATAATGTACATATAATCCTCCAAATTGGATTAATCTTCTATGATTATAACGAATATATGTATTTCCTATTCGGTTAATACGTCCATAATAATCGTAATAAATCGGTGTATTTTCTATTTGCACTACTGCTCCATACTCGTCGTATTGTACATAAGTATCGTAATTGTAACCAGAATTAAATGTAATGTTTACTGCTCCAAAATCAAACGATGCCGAAAATCCATCATGTGCGATAAAAAAATCAAATTCTCCATTCTGATAAACCATGAAATTAATATTTCCTTCAACAAAATTGAATGACTCTCCATTATTCTCCACATAGTTATTATGTAATGTTGATTTGGTTGAATCTGCAAAAGCACTATTTGTAATTAAAAAAAGTGCTACTAAAATAAATGTTATTTTTTTCATGATTTACTGTTTTAAGTTAATACTATTTGTTCTTGGTTAGTATAACCTAATTTGAGTATTACAAACAGTGTGCCATTTTTTCTTAATTTATTTTTTTGAGGATTTGTTTGTTCTTTTTAATCTTTAAACTTGAGTTCGACTAATAATTCGTTTACAGTTTATATTTTTTTTTCATAGTCGAAGATGAATTTTAGAAGGGTTATCTAGATAATTCAAAGAAATTTAGCGAGATTATGAAAAAAAAATCAAACCCGAAGGGAAAACAAATACTCTAATATGCGATTCGGTTTTTATATTGGAATGTATATTTTTTGAATCATTTCTGCATATTCAAAGTCCAAATTACTCTGCGAAGTTATGCCTCCTCCTGATTGGTAAATCAATCCTTTTTCTCTATTTTCAATATAGCGAATTAATACTGCACTATCTACATTTTCTCCGTCAAACACTCCAAATATACCTGTATAATATCCTCTTTTTTGTTTTTCTGCTTGTTGTATTATTTCTACAGTTTTTACTTTTGGTGCTCCACTAATTGATCCTGCTGGCAATAATTTAAGTACTAATTCTCCAAAATTCATTTTCCAATTTTTTGATAAAACGCCTTCAATTTCCGAACTTGCTTGTAAGATATTTCCTTTACTTGTCTTTATCTTTTCTAGATACCTAAATCTATTAATTTTAATATTAGTTGCAACCATAGCCAAATCATTCCGCATTAAATCTACAATTGTATTATGTTCGTAAATTTCTTTTTTATCTTCTAATAATTTATTTTCTGCATTTGGTATGTCTGCATCTATAGTTCCTTTCATTGGAAAGGTATAAATTTTATTTTTTTTTATTTGAATAAAACTTTCAGGTGAAAATGAAATGAATTCATTTTTAAAAAATATCTTATACTTTGCTTTTGCTTTTTCGATGATTGTTTTTAAATGAATATCCACTTCAATATTTGTAGGAAAAGTAAGGTTTGTCAAATAAGAATTACCTTGAATGATATTACTTTTAACCTTATCAAATGCATTTGTATACATCGCTTTGTCAATAACATCTATTTTTAATGGAATGGTTTTTTTATTTCTTTTTGATGTAAGGTTTCCTTTGTTTTTAATAGAATATAAAACATTCTCTTTTTCTAAATCTTCTATTTTAGATACAAAAGGTTTTTCTTTTTCAAAATCTATAACAAATAAAAATGGTATTCCTTTTATTGTATATTCATTTACAGTATGTATAAATTCTTCTATTCTCATTTTGCATGTAATTATCGATACAAATTTACTTTAATAATTTGTTTCTCATAATAAGAAATAAAAAAAGCAGTGCTTTTTAAACACTGCTTTAATTTAATATCTAATAAAATAATCTTCTCAAGATTATTCTTTTATTAACTTATAAGAACCTACTTGCTCTCCTGCTTTCACTTTTATGATGTAAGTTCCTGAAGGTAAGTTACTCGTATTTAACTGTACTTGCGCACCTCTTGTTGAAGCTCTTAAAACTTCTTGACCTAACATAGTATAAACATGCACTGCATCTATATTATTTTGTGCTTTCAGGGTTAATATATCCTTTGCTGGATTTGGATACATACTAAAGCTTTCTATGTTTGCATTAGCAATTGACAAAACATTATCTACGGTAATTTTATAATCTTCTACTTCTCCTCTTGTTCCGTTAAAAGTACATGCATCATCATTAATAACACCATCATTAAAGTCTATCATGATTCGCATTCTATAATCTCCGTTTGCTGTTCCTGGTGGTACGGTTATCGTTCCTGTAAATGGTCCGTCTCCATAACCGCCATTTTCAAATACATTTTCTGTGGCTACGTCAAAAATAAGGTCATTATTCCAATCTACCCATATAGCACATCCTGCTGTTCCTCCAACAATTTCTGCGCTAAAATCAAAACTTTGTTCTGGCGCTAAAGAAACACTCATTGTATCATAATAGTTACCATAATTGTCTGTTGAAAATCCTGTAGTTGCATTTGCAATATTCGTTGCTCCATTTGTTGTAGAGAATGAATCTATATAAGTTGTTGTGCCTGAAGTTACTTCTGGCTGGCAATAACCTGTATAGAAATCTACTGGTCCGACCCATGTACTAAAATCTCCTCCTCCGCAATCTGCTCTTACATATACTTCATACGCTGTATCTGCTGTTAATCCTGTAACACTTTCTGTAACTGCTGCTACTGATGTTCCTGCTGCCATTGGCATTCCTGTTCCTGCTGCTTGTACTACATATTCCCATGCGGATGCTGAGGCGTTATCTGTCCATGATAAATCTACTCCTGTTGTAGAAACATTTGCTGTTGTTAGACCTGTTGGTGCTTCACAAGAAATTAATGTTGTAAAATTTATTGGACCTGTCCAAATACTAAAATCTCCTCCTCCACAATCTGTTCTTACATATACTTCATAAGCTGTATCTGATGTTAATCCTGTGACACTTTCTGTAACTGCCGCTACTGCTGTTCCTGTTGCCATTGGCTCGCCTGTTCCTGCTGCTTGTACTACATATTCCCATGCGGATGCTGAAGCGTTATCTGTCCATGACAAGTCTACTCCTGTCATAGAAACATTTGTTGTTGCTAAATCTGTTGGTTCTAAACAGGCTGGTATTGTTCTTATTATAAAATTATCTACATGAAAATCATAATCTTCTGCATCATTTACAGTTCCTTCGGTTGCCCAAATACCAAACTGTACGTTAGTTCCTGTAGAAGGTAATGTTATTGTAATGGTTTCTCCTGCTGTTGCTGGTTGGTTAACGGCATTCCATGTCATTAAATTATTCCAAGTTGTTCCATCTTCTGTATACAATAATTGCACTTCATCATCAGATCCCATTGTATCTGCTCCTGCATTATTATAATTTGTAAGTGCTACATCTAATTTTAATTCGTAACCGCCTGCGGACAAATCAAAATTTGGAGATAAAATCCAATCGGATTTTCCAACATCATACAAATTAATATTTACTGCTCCTAATCCTGACGAACTTCCATGTGCAAATTCTTCTGCAACCCATGAACTAGAACCTAAATCTGTTGGTCCTGATGCAAGGTCTCCATTACTTGCTTGATTCCAACAATCTGGAGTAAAAGTTGCGAAATCTTGTGTGTAATCTGGAATAAATACGTCACATAAAGTAGTAAAATCTACTGGTCCTGTCCATGTACTAAAATCTCCTCCTCCACAATCTGCTCTTACATACACTTCATAAGCTGTATTTGCTGTTAATCCTGCAACACTTTCTGTGACTACTGCTACCGATGTTCCTGCCGCCATTGGCATTCCTGTTCCTGCTGCTTGCACTACATATTCCCATGCGGATGCGGATGCATTATCTGTCCATGATAAATCTACTCCTACAGTAGAAATATTTGCTGCTGTTAAGTCTGTTGGTGCTGGACAAGAAACTAATGTTGTAAAATCTACCGGACCTGTCCAAGTACTAAAACTTCCTCCTCCACAATCTACTCTTACATATACTTCATAAGCTGTATTTGCTGTTAATCCTGCAACACTTTCTGTGACTGCTGTAACTGCTGTTCCTGCTCCTGCTGGTTCTCCTGTTCCTGCTGCTTGCACTACATATTCCCATGCGGATGCGGATGCATTATCTGTCCATGATAAATCTACTCCTGTTGCGGTAATATTTGCTGGTGTTAAATTTGTTGGTGCTGGACAACTTAATTCTTCTAAACAAAAAGTAACTTCGACATTGGATGTTCCATAATCGTATACTTGTATTATTAAATCATCTCCTACACTCCATCCACTTAAAACAAAGTCTGTAGAAGCGAAAGTATTTGAACATGTGATTTCAGTTCCAGAAGTATCTCTAATTACGATACCTGGATTTCCACTACCATCATTCCAAACTAAAGCTGGAGATGTAGCTGTCCATGAATAAAATCTATCTAAACCTGTATCTGTTCCGTTACATGTTCCATCCATACCACTATCCGTAGTACCATCATTAACATTTTTTGCTGTAAAGGTAAACGTACCACAACCTGTACCTTCTGCAGAAGGAGTTATTGGGGTTGCTGTTGCTAAAGTATCATTACTTGGTAGTGTTACAAAAGGCATTGGACCAATCCAAGTACTAAAATCTCCTCCTCCACAATCTGCTCTTACATATACTTCATACGCTGTATTTGCTGTTAATCCTGTAACACTTTCGGTTACTGCTGCTACTGCTGTTCCTGCTCCTACTGGTTCTCCTGTTCCTGCTGCTTGTACTACGTATTCCCATGCGGATGCGGATGCATTATCCGTCCATGATAAATCTACTCCTGTTAATGTAATATTTGCTACTGCTAAATCTGACGGAGCTATACATGTTGGTGGTGTTTGAATCAAAACATCGTCCACAAATAGTTCAAACTGATTGGCTCCTGAATAACAATTAAATGCAAAATAATAATCTCCTGCTGTTGTAGCTGTAAACACGCCACTTTGTTCTCCATAAGCTCCATCTACATCTAGTATATTTAATAATACGGTTGTTTGGTCTGCAACTGTTGCTCCTGTACCTACTGTAAATTTTAATTTTTCTACAAATCCTCGTGATCTTGTATAAAAAGACCAATCTACTGATTCTCCTGCGGCTAACGTAACTGCTCCTGTAAATAACCACGTATCTGCTGCATTTGCCGAATCGTAAGCATATTTGGCCGAATTTGTACCTGTGTTTGCATAAGTTACCGAAGTATTGAGTGTCCAATCGTTCCCTGTTCCGTTGTTAAAAACTGTCCATCCTGCTGGAGGAAAAGTTCCCTCAAAGCCTTCATTAACAAATTGCGCTTTACCTTGCCAACTAAATGCTATAAGGAAAAATGCTAAAAATAAAAATGTAATTTTTTTCATATAAATAAGGTTTTAATTAAATTAGTAGCGTAAGTTACAAAAATAAAATAAAAACTACCTAACCTATATAATAAAATTATTAAGAATTATTTTTCCGCATGTCGTTAAAAATGATTCTGGATGAAATTGAATTCCATAAATAGGGTATTCTACATGTTTTATACTCATAATAATTTTATCTTGTGTAACCGCTAAAATTTTTATTTCCTCTGGTAAATTTTTAGTGCTTACTGCCCACGAATGATACAAGCCTACTTCTGTTAGGTTTGGAATATTTTTAAAAACTACTTCTTTTTCTAATACATACATCTTTTTATTTATTCCATGAACAACTTCTTTAAGGTTATATAGTGTTGCTCCAAAATAAGCGCAAATAATTTGATGTCCTAAACAAATTCCTAAAATTGGTTTCGTTTTGTAAAATGCTCTTATAATTTCTAATGTTTTTGGATAGTCATTGGGTAAGCAAGGTCCTGGGGAAAGTATTATTTTATCAAATTCAACTAGATTTTTTACTATTAAATCCTTATAGCTTATTACCGTTGTTTTATTACCTCCTATTTTATGTAGAAGATCAACTATGTTAAATGTAAAAGAATCGTTATGATCTATCAATGCAATTTTAATCTTTTTCATTGCCGATTTTATAGCTATTTTTTTAAAACTCTTCCTTTTATTTTTAAAACTTTAATTGGTTTTTTGGTATTTGCCGTAATCGTAACTGTTCTAGATATTCTACCAACTTTTAAAACATTATATACTATTTTTATTTCTGCACTATCATTTGGCATGATTGGTTTTTTAGGATAATCTAAGACAACACAACCACAACTTCCTTTCACATTTTCAATAATTAAAGGTGCATTTCCTACATTTTTAAATTTAAAAGTTCTTCTTCCACTTGATTCTGTAGTGATTTTACCATAATTTATGGTTGTTTTTTCAAATTTCATTTTAGGATATTTCGTTTCTCTTTCTTGTGCAAATCCAATACCAACGACAAACAATAATGCAATAAAAATTATTTCTTTCATAAATTAAAGCTTTAAAAAAGCTGCCTAAAAATTCTTTCAGACAGCTTTTAGAGTATATTTATTTTCTGTGTACTAATTAGCCGACATCATACTTTTTGGTTTCTTTAAACTACCTGCAACTTCATCTTTTAATACTTTTCCTTTAATTCGGATTACTTTTGTTGCTTCGGATGCATTCGAATATAATGTAATTGATTTTGAGAAAGCTCCAATTCGATTTGTCGCATACCTTACGCCTATTTCTGCGGTTTCTCCTGGCATAATTGGTTTTTTTGGCACTGTTGGTACTGTACATCCACAACTTCCTTTTGCTCTTGAGATAATAATTGGAGATTTTCCTGTATTTTTAAATTTAAAAACACGGTTTGGCTCCGAATTATGTGCAATTGTTCCATAATCTACTACTTCTGTTTCAAACTCAAAAACTCCTGCGTTTGGATCTGATTTTATAGTAAACTCCTCTTTTTGCGCATGCATAGTTAATGCAAATACTCCTATAAACAATAGTGTGAATATTTTTTTATTCATGATTTTATTTTTTAATGTTTTAGTGAATCTCTTATGTTTCATAATGTTTTATTTTTAAAGTGTAAAGTTAGTATTATTTTTTAATATTAAAAAGTTAAAATAATTGTAATTTTGCTAACCAAATTTAACAAAGCAAATAGTATACCAAAATGAGTAATTTAACAAATTATAATGCAACTGAAATAGAAAAAAAATGGTACAAATACTGGATGGATAACAATTATTTCCATTCTACACCAGACGAAAGAGAACCGTATACTATTGTAATTCCTCCTCCAAACGTCACTGGCGTATTACATATGGGACACATGTTAAATGTTACAATTCAAGATGTATTAATTAGAAGAGCTCGTTTACAAGGCAAAAACGCTTGTTGGGTTCCTGGAACAGATCATGCCTCTATTGCTACTGAAGCAAAAGTTGTTGCTAAATTAAAAGAGCAAGGTATTGATAAAAATGATTTAACACGAAACGAATTTCTAAAACACGCTTGGGACTGGACAGATGAATATGGTGGTGTAATTTTAGAACAGTTAAAAAAATTAGGTGCTTCATGCGATTGGAACAGAACTAAATTTACTTTAGATGACGATATGAGTGAAGCGGTAATAAAGACTTTTGTAGATTTATACAACAAAGGCTTAATTTACAGAGGTTTTCGTATGGTTAATTGGGATCCTGAGGCAAAAACAACCTTATCGGATGAAGAAGTTGAACATGTTGAAAAAAACGGAAAATTATATCACATTAATTATAAAATTGAAGGTTCTGATGCCATTTTAACGGTTGCTACTACTCGACCAGAAACTATTTTAGGCGATACAGCTATTTGTATCCATCCAAACGATGAGCGTTTTACACATTTAAAAGGTAAAAAAGCCATTGTTCCTATTTGCAATAGAGTTATTCCTATTATTGAAGACGAGTATGTAGATTTAGAGTTTGGTACTGGTTGTTTAAAAGTTACTCCTGCACACGATATGAATGATAAGATTTTAGGGGACAAGCACAATTTAGAAGTCATTGATATTTTAAATGAGGATGCTACCTTAAATAGTTTTGGTTTACATTATAGTGGTATGGATCGTTTTGTTGTTCGTAAAGCAATTGCGAAAGAGCTAGAAGAGTTAGGTTGTTTGCCTAAAGTTGAAATACATATAAATAAGGTTGGTATTTCTGAAAGAACTAAAGCCGTTATTGAGCCTCGTTTATCCGATCAATGGTTTTTAAAAATGGAAGATATGGTTAAACCTGCCTTAAAAGCTGTTCTTGAAGATCACGATATTAAATTATTTCCTAAAAAAATAGAAAGTACGTATCGTCATTGGTTAGAAAATATACGAGATTGGAATATCTCTCGTCAATTATGGTGGGGACAACAAATTCCTGCTTATTTTTATGGCGATGGTAAGGAAGATTTTGTGGTTGCCGAAACTATGGAAGATGCTTTAATATTAGCCCAGAAAAAAACAACTAATACGAACTTAAAAATAGAAGATTTAACACGAGACAAAGATGCCTTAGACACTTGGTTTTCTTCTTGGCTTTGGCCTATTTCTGTTTTTGATGGCATTCGTAACCCTAATAACGATGAGATAAACTACTATTATCCTACCAATGATTTGGTTACTGGTCCTGATATTATTTTCTTTTGGGTTGCTCGTATGATTTTTGCTGGTTATGAGTTTAGAAATGAAAAGCCTTTTAACAATGTCTATTTTACTGGAATTGTTAGAGATAAACAAGGGAGAAAAATGTCAAAATCATTAGGAAATTCTCCTGATGCTTTAAAATTAATTGAAGATTATAGTGCTGATGCTGTAAGGGCTGGTATGATGTTGCTAAGTTCTGGTGCTGGAAATGATTTACTTTTTGATGAGAGTAAATTACAACAGGGAAAAGGGTTATCAAAAAAAATATCAAGTTCATACTCATTATTAGAAGGATGGCATATTGATGAAGCTTTAGAACAACCAATATCGAGTAAAATTGCCTTAGAATGGTATAATTCAAAATTTCAAGCTGCTTATACTGAAATTGAAGATCATTTTTCTAAATACAGATTATCTGATGCTTTAATGACTACCTATAAATTACTAAGAGATGATTTCTCTTCATGGCTATTAGAAATGGTAAAACCTGCTTACCAACAACCTATTGACAGAAAAACATATAATGCTGTAGTTATTGCTTTTGAAAATAATTTAAAAATACTACACCCTTTTATGCCTTTTATTACTGAAGAATATTGGCATAAATTAGGTAACAGAACTAAAGAAGAGGCTTTAATTGTTTCTCATTATCCTAAACCATCCGATTTTAACAAGAAAATAATTTCCGATTTTGATTATACTGCGGAAGTTATTTCTGCTATTAGAAATATTCGTAAAGAAAAAAACATTGCTTTTAAAGATAGCTTAGAATTATTTGTGGCAACTAAAGAAACTTTTAATTCTGATTTTGATGTTATACTAAAAAAGTTGTGTAATATTTCGGAGATAAGAAACACTTCTAGTAAAATAGAAAATTCTTTATCTTTTAGAATAAAATCTAACGAATATTACATTCCTTTTAGCGAAAATATAGATATCGAAACGGAAAAGAAAAAAATAATTGAAGAATTGGACTATACTAAAGGTTTCTTAAAGTCTGTACAAAAAAAATTATCTAACGAACGTTTTGTAAATAATGCTCCAGAAAAAGTGATTGGAATTGAAAAAAAGAAAGAATCTGACGCTTTGCTAAAAATAAAAACTTTAGAAAAAAGTCTAAAAAATTTAGAATAATTCATTTAATCAACATAAAATCATATATTTACATTAAAATAACGCCTATTTTCACAATTTTTAGAAAATGCAAAAAATACCTACAATTAGGTATTTTTTGATAACTTAAGTTCTTCTATATTTGTTACATAATTTTTTATCAATAATCTGCTTTTATTAGTAGGTGATTTTTTAAAATAAAATAAGGGGAGCTAATTAATTAAGCATTAATTAGCATGGAAGCTACCAGAATTGGTAGCTTCTTTTTTTTAGACATTTATATTAAAAAAATGAAGCTGCTCTCGGATCAAGTACAAAACTTGTGGAGTTTTAAAAATAGTTTGATATTTGTTTCTTAAAAAAAGCAGATGTCAAGTATTGATTTATTACCAATTTTAGAATTACTTTTACCAGAAGTTTTAGTTAAAT
>Ga0256840_1002567_pt1 | contig 15842 bp, 17 predicted proteins | sample 355202metaG_FD_185969 | JGI IMG/M metagenome (GOLD analysis project Ga0256840, IMG submission 185969) | Hydrothermal vent microbial communities from Mid Atlantic Ridge, Atlantic Ocean - 355-202 | ecosystem: Environmental > Aquatic > Marine > Hydrothermal vents | place: Atlantic Ocean: Mid... | reverse complement strand
TTTATCTGAACCAGTGACCGTAAATGTTTTAGAAAATGATAGTGGAAACTTAGCTAGTTCAACTGTTAAAATTGAATTACCAGAAGGTTTCTTAGAAGAGCATCCTGATGCAAATCTCTCTGAAGATAGGAAAACATTAATTGTACCAAATCAAGGTACTTGGCGTGTTAATGCTGATGGAACAATTACCTACACAGTAGAAGCAGGTATTGAGATTGTAGATCCTACACCAATCTCTTATTCAGTAGAAGATACAAAGGGTAAACGATTAAAGACAGATGCAAATATTGTCCTTACTCAAAATGAAGTTGCAGGTGCAACGGACACAGTAGCTCAGTGTGAAGACTATAATGAGAGTAGTGTCTCTCTTAACGCTACTTGGAGTCTTATCTTAATGGCTCTTTTAGGAACCCTCTTTGGTGTTTTATTCTTTAGAAAAGAGAAACACTAAAAATATATACCTTAGCCCTTTGGGTTTAGGGTATTGTAATGAGATTAAATACTGAGGGTTCGATAGATATGAACCTTCAGTGTAATTATGCTAAAAAGAAGCACCACTCTCTTGTTCTGCATCGTAAGAGATAATCCCACCCACATGATTAATGGCTTTTACCATACCATTTTGTCTAAAAACATTTTGAACTTGTCCTGAACGATTTCCTGAACGACATGTAAAAATAACTGTTTTTTCTTTGTTTTGGTCTAAAAATTCTTGACCCCATGATTGAAACGTTGAAGTAGGTTTAAGCACATCAACCCCTTTTATGTGACTGCCTTCATACTCCATCATCTCACGTACATCGACCAAAAGAAAATCTACTTTTCCCTCTTCTCGCTCTTGTAACAAAAGTGCTAACTCTTGTGAGGTAACGGTTGTTCTATTTAACATCTCGTGCTGACTCATAAAATTCCTTTAAAATAATTAATCATGGAGTATACTTGAATAGTGCTTTAACTTTTTTTCTATATAATACGAATATTATAAACAAAAGGATACCTGTGATTATAGATAACACTGTATTGACAAAACTTGAAAAACTCTCTATGCTAAAAATTGAAGAAGACAAAAAAGATGCCTTGGCGACACAATTAACAGAAATTTTGGCTTATGTTGAAAATCTTTCTGAACTCAATACCGATAATTTATCTGCTAATTTTTCTACCCTAGAGAGTGGAACGCCTTTAAGAGAAGATAGCCCTAAAAATCAATCAGAGATAGCACAAAGCATTTTTACCCATACCCCCAATGCTGAAAATGACTTTTTTATAGTTCCCAAAATTATTGAATCATAAAATAAATACTTAAACTAAAATAAAGAATAATTTCTATATAGTTATATTAAATTAACAAAAAGATTTAATATGGCTATTGATATAAAAAAACTCCTACAATCTGTTGTCTCCCATGGGGCATCTGACTTACACCTTGTGGCACGTGCTGAACCTCAAATTCGTATTGATGGTACACTTAAAGCAGTAAATCTACCTGTACTTACAGGGGAAGATATTGAAGAGATGGCATATGCCCTACTCACTGAAAAGCAGAAAAAATCATTTGAGGAACATTTAGAACTTGACTTCGCGTTAATGCTTCCAGGAATTGGTCGGTTTAGAGCAAACTACTACCGAACATTGGGTGATATTGCTGCTGCTTTTAGGATTATTCCTACTGAAATTCCATCACTTGATGACTTAAATGCACCCAAGCTTTACAAAGAGCTTATCAAGAGAGAAAAAGGTCTTATTTTGGTGACAGGACCTACGGGTTCGGGTAAATCAACCACACTTGCTGCAATTTTAAATGAAATAAATGAGACAGAACATAAGCACATTGTCACCGTTGAAGACCCTGTAGAATTTATTCACCAAAATAAAAAGTCTGTCTTCTCTCACCGTGAAACAGGTGCAGATACCAGAAGTTTTGCCATGGCACTTAAGTATGCGATGCGACAAGATCCTGACATCATACTCATTGGTGAGATGAGAGATAAAGAGACCATTGAAGCTGCACTAACCGCAGCCGAAACAGGTCACTTGGTATTTGGTACACTACACACCAACTCAGCACCTGGAACCATTAACCGTATTATTGATGTTTTTAATGGGGAAGAACAAGCACAAATTAGAACCATGATTTCAACCTCTTTGGTTGCTGTCATCTCTCAAATGCTTTTACCAAAAATTGGTGGTGGACGGGTTGCTGTCCCTGAAATTTTAGTGACCAACCACGCAATTGCAAACCTCATAAGGGAAGACAAAGTTCATCAAATCTACTCACAAATGCAGTTAGGTCAAGGGAAAAGTGGTATGCAGACACAAACGCAAGTACTTACTGACTTGGTTGGAAAAAGATTAATTACTAAAGAGGATGCTGTTCAATATTCAAGTAAACCTGATGAATTAAAGAAAAATATCAATTTTAGATAACTTAGGCTATAATTTCTAAAAAATATAATTTGTTAAATATTAATAAATTATTAAAGGAATGATTTATGGAATTTATGGGTTTTCATATTGTAGATATAGTAATAGTAGCATTAATAGCATTTTTAGCAATTAAAGGATTAGTAAACGGCTTTAGCAAAGAGCTACTAAACCTTATAACTATTGTAGGAGGAGTTATTCTTGCTGCAAGATACAATCTTATGGCAGTTAAGTTTATTGAAGAGCAGAACCTTTTTCCTAAAATACCAGCTGAGTTTACCAATATTGTAGGTTTCATACTCATCGTAGTATCTGTTTGGTTTGTTCTTGGCATAATCTCATCAATTATCACCAAACTAAGCCCTGAGGTAGATGGATTCATCAGTCGTTTCTTAGGATATATCTTATCGGCCGTACGTTATGTATTTATTTTCTCTCTAATTATCTTTGGGATTAATCAATCAAATTTCTTTAAAAAGTCTGCTAGCAAATTTTCACAAGAGACCAAACTTTTCAAACCAATGGCTGAGATTGGTCAAAAAGTACTCAATCTTGACAACAATACCAGCAATAATAATGTAACAGATAATAATACAAGCATAAATTTAACCGAACATAACGCATCTAACTAAAGGAATATTATAAAATGACAAACACCATTTCATATGATGAGATACTTGAAAACTTTAAAAAGTTATTAAAGTCTAATAATTTAAAGTACACTACCCAACGTGAACTTATACTTAAAATCATCTATGATAACAATGGTCATTTTACACCTGAAGAGATTTATGCACTCATTAAAGAGAGCTATCCTGAAGTAAAATTAGGGATTGCTACGGTTTATCGTACCCTTACCTTGCTTGAAGATGCGAACATTGTCACTTCCATCTCATTTGGCACACAAGGTAAAAAATATGAATTTGGCATTACACACCACCACGACCATTTGGTCTGTTTAAAATGTGGAAAGATTGAAGAGTTTTATGATGACCTCATTGAAAAACAACAAGAGGAAATTGCTAAAAAGTTTAACTTTAAGATGAGTGACCATGTCATGAAGATTATGGGTACCTGTTCAGCTTGTTTAGCCAAAGGGTAACCCTCCCCAAAAAACTTAACTTAAACATCAATTTACACAACAACTTATTAAAAAACATATTGCTAGGAGAAACCTTGATATTTGAGAACCAATATATTCAAGAACGAATAAAAAAAACCGAGACATTAAGAGAAAAAGGGATTAATCCTTACCCTAACCAAGTGACCAAAGGAACACCCTCAAAAACTTTTTTAAGTAAATGTGCTTATGTGCATGATATTGAAGTCGCTGAAGGTGAGATGAAACAAGATAAAACACAATCTTTTAGACTCACAGGGCGTTTAAAATTCATTCGTATTATGGGAAAAGCAGCTTTTGCAAAAATAGAAGATGAAGCAGGATTGGTTCAAATCTACTTTAACCGTGATGATTTACCCGAAAACTATTACAATGATGTGGTTAAAAAACTTTTTGAAGTGGGTGATATTATTGAAGTCAAAGGCTACCCTTTTGTAACAGGCACAGGAGAACTTACACTTCACTGTTTAGAGGTTAATTTAGTGACTAAATCTATCTCCCCTCTTCCTGAAAAGTTTCATGGTATTCAAGACCAAGAGATTAAGTATCGACAGCGTTACTTAGACATGATTATGGACGCTGAAGTGACCAAACGCTTTAAACTTCGTTCTCATATTGTCTCGGGGATTAGACGTTTCTTTGAAGACAAAGGTTTTTTAGAAGTTGAAACACCTATGATGCACCCTATTTTAGGGGGAGCAAATGCTAAGCCTTTTACCACTCACCACAATGCCTTAGGTGTAGATAGATTTTTAAGAATTGCCCCAGAGCTTTACTTGAAACAACTCATCACTGGTGGCATGGACGCTGTCTTTGAGATTGGTAAAAACTTTAGAAATGAAGGAATAGATGCAACGCATAATCCAGAGTTTACGGTTATTGAGTTTTATTGGGCATACAAAACCTACATTGAGCTTATGGAAGTAACTGAAGAGCTGTTTGACTACTTGTTTGAGACGTTAAAACTAAACAGAAAACTTCCTTATGGTGACAAAGAGGTAGATTTTTCAACACCTTTTGCACGTGTCACTTGGATTGATTCCATTGTCAATATTGGTGGTATTCCACGAGAAATAGCTGAAGACAGAGATAAAGGCTTGGCATTTTTAAAAGAGAATAATCTAAAATATGACAACAACTGGACAATCGGTTACGTTCAAGCTGAACTCTTTGATGAATTTGTTGAAGCTAAACTTATTAACCCAACGTTCATTACCGATTACCCCGTGGACATCTCACCATTGGCTAGAAGAAGTGATGCCAACCCTGAAATTGCTGAACGTTTTGAATTCTTTGTAGCAGGTGCTGAACTTGCCAATGGCTTCTCAGAACTCAATGACCCGATTGACCAATACAAAAGATTTCAAGCCCAAGTCGATGCCAAAGAGCTAACAGGCGACGATGAAGCGATGCATATGGACACCAACTTTGTTAAAGCCTTAAGCTACGGTATGACCCCAACAGCAGGTGAGGGAATTGGGATTGACAGACTTGTAATGATGCTTACCAATCAACAAAGCATTAGAGATGTTCTGCTCTTCCCTGCGATGCGACCAGAAGCCCCTAAAGCCCCTGTAATTTCAGCCGAAGACAAATGTAAAAAGTGTGGTAACGAAAATCCAGAAGAGCTAAAACCTGCCAAAAAAGGTAAAGGAATGTTCTGTATTGATGGAAATGCTTGTAAGAAGCGTATTTCAGAGCGAACTTAATTTTTATTGTCGGGGTAAAATACCCCGACCTAGGCATATATAATATAATAATATTAAGGTATTCTTATATTATATTTGATATAAATAGACGATTAAAACCCAAACCCTTAAAGGAAAGACCCCATGAGTTATTCTATGGAAACATTTGACCCAGAAATTTTTGAAGCCATTAACCAAGAACGCCAAAGACAGACCGACCATTTAGAGATGATTGCCTCTGAAAACTTTACCATTCCAGCTGTTATGGAAGCGATGGGTTCAGTATTTACTAACAAATATGCAGAAGGTTACCCTGCTAAACGTTATTATGGTGGGTGTGAACACGCTGATACCGTTGAACAACTTGCCATTGACAGAGCGTGTAAACTCTTTAACTGTAAATTTGCCAATGTACAACCACACTCGGGAAGTCAAGCCAATGGTGCTGTTTATGCGGCACTACTTAAACCTTATGACAAAATCTTAGGAATGGACTTAAGCCATGGTGGACACTTAACACATGGAAGCAAACCAAGCTTTTCAGGTAAAAACTACCAATCATTTACCTATGGTGTTGAACTTGATGGCTACATCAACTACGACAAAGTAATGGAGATTGCTAAAATTGTTAAACCAAAAATTATTGTTTGTGGTGCCTCTGCTTATGCTCGTGAGATTGACTTTAAAAAGTTTAGAGAGATTGCCGATGAAGTAGGTGCTATTTTATTTGCTGACATTGCCCACATTGCTGGTTTGGTATGTGCCAATGAGCATATGAGTCCTTTTCCTTACGCAGATGTTGTAACAACAACAACACACAAAACACTTGCTGGTCCTCGTGGTGGAATGATTATGACCAACGATGAAGATATTGCTAAGAAAATCAATTCAGCCATCTTCCCTGGTCTTCAAGGTGGACCATTGGTGCATGTGATTGCCGCCAAAGCCATTGGATTTAAATACAACCTAAGTGATGAGTGGAAAACTTACGCAAAACAGGTCAAAGCAAATACCAAAGTATTAGCCGATGTACTGATTAAAAGAGGCTTTAACCTAGTCAGTAATGGAACAGATAACCACTTGGTACTTGTCTCATTTTTAGATAAAGATTTTTCAGGAAAAGATGCAGACAAAGCCTTAGGTGATGCAGGAATTACGGTCAATAAAAATACCGTTCCAGGTGAGACAAGAAGTCCATTTGTCACTTCTGGTATTCGTGTAGGTTCAGCAGCACTTACCAGTCGTGGAATGAAAGAGGCAGAGTTTGAGATTATTGCCAATAAAATAGCCGATGTCTTAGATAATGTCGAAGATAGTACGCTTCACGCAAAAATTAAAGATGAGATGAAAGCACTTGCTTCTGACTTTGTTATTTATGATAAAGCCATCTACTAGCCTTGCAAATCACTATCTTTGATTTAGAGTTTGAGTGTGAATATTTCTATATTCACACCAATTCGATTGTTGAAAAAATAACTTTCAATAATCGTACCTTCTACACAAAACTACAAAAAGAGAAGATGCCTATTGATGCCTATTTATTCAATCAATATCAAGCACAAAAGGTTTCCCTCGCTCTTCCTTTAATTGAAAATGATTGTGTTAATTATATTGTTATAGAGTACAAACAAGATGATTGGCAAGCCTTTTACGCTTTATTGAAACACCTTTTAAAATCCTTAAATATAGAAAAAGCTCAAGCTTACAGAAACAGTAACGAGAACCTCTTTCAACTCTTTATTCCCCAAAAGAAAATAAGCCTTGAAAGTTCCTATAAAATAGTTGAAGAGATAAAACATCTTTTAGCTTTTAAGTCAAAAAAAAGTTATAAAGTTTATCCAGATAATAATTTACCAAAAAACTTTAATATTATCACACTACCTACCCAAAAAATATAATATTTATGTGTAAAATCACTATTATTGTGTTATACTCTGTTTAAAAAAACGGAGTCAATAAACCATGGCAGATAAAAACTTAAGCGACATAAAAATTGATGAATTAGACAGCTCTAAAAAAAGTCCAATCACAAATATTTTAACCCTCTTAGCACTGTTATTTATTATTTTAGTAATTTCAGTTGTTATTACTAAACTTATTTTAAATACTGATAGCACTATTGAAGATGAAACAAACAGTTCATTAGTTCAACATGTAAAAGATCTAAATGGCACGAGCAATGAAGCTAAAAATAGTGACGACAAAAAAGCCAGTGATGATAAAAAAAGTAATGATGAGACAAAGCATCAAGCAACTACAGCTCATGCAGTTAGCCCTCATACACCAGCTAAAATTCTTGATCGAAACCTAAGTTCAGCAATTAAAACCCCTTTAACTTCTCATGTACCTAAAAAAGAGCATGAAGCCGTTAAAACCTATGCTGCACCGAAAAAAAATACTACGCCTAAAAAAGAAGTAAGCCCTAAACATAATGCTTCTTCAACACACCCTACTACGCCTAAAAAAGAGTACATTGATAAAGTAGTACATGCAAAACAACCAAAACATACAACAAGCACTAAACATACAACACATACTACTCATGCTTCTAGTACAAAAAATGCTTCGTTCTTGGGTGGACATGTTAAAAAACTTACCAATAGCTACTACATTAAAGTCGGAACTTACAGAAATCCAAATACTGTCATTAGCAAAGTTAAAAAAGCAAACTTTAACTATGCCGTTGCTAAAGTAGAAAACAACCCTGACTTAACACGTGTCTTAGTAGGACCGTTCTTTAGTAGAAATCAAGCAACAGCACAATTAGTAAAAGTTAAAGCAAAAGTTTTAACAGGTGCTTACGTAACAAAGGTAAAATAAAAAATGATAAAACAACTTCTCTTTGATCAACTCACTCCCGTTTCCATGTATGGAAAAATAAAAGAGCTTTTTAAAGATGAAGTTACCATGCTCTTTGAAAGTGTGGTAAACACCTCTGAGGGAAACTTCTCTTTTATTACCATTGGAGCAATGGAGCGAATTGTTTACAAAAACAATCAAACGCTCTATACTAACACCACAGGTAGCACAAAAGAGATAGAGAGTGACCCTTTTAATTTTCTACAAAACTACTATAAAGAGCTAGACCAAGAAGCATACAAGAAGATTGCCGATGAAGCAGGATTTGCTTTTGTAGATGGTTTTATTGGTTTTATTGGCTATGACATGGTCAAAGTCTTTGAACCCACACTCAAAGCAACGATGGACTCACTTAATGACCCACTCAATACTCCTGATTTAGATTTGGTTCGTCCTTCTATTCTTTTAGCCTTTTCACACAAAACATCAATGCTTACTATTATCCAAAATGATAGTAGCTATACAAATGAAGTTCTTAAAATAGAGCAACTGCTCAAAGAGCCTATGGAGATACAGCCCATAAAGACTGCAAAACTCACAGGCAAGGGAGAATTCTCCATAGAAGAAGAACGTTTCAAAAAGATGGTAATAGAGTCAAAAGAGATGATACGTTCTGGCGATGTCTTTCAAATTTTATTGGCAAATCGCTACACACAACAAGGAGAGATAGACCCTTTAAGTTTCTATCGACTTTTACGCTCTAAAAATCCTTCTCCTTATCTCTTTTTACTTGATTATGAAGATTTCTCTATTTGTGGTTCTTCTCCTGAAGTTATGGTCAAGTTGGCTAACGATGAAATACTCTTACGTCCTATTGCAGGAACACGGAAACGTGGGAAAACTTCTAAACGAGACAAAGAGCTTGAGATAGAGATGCTCAATGACCCCAAAGAGTGTGCTGAACATTTAATGCTCATAGACTTAGGAAGAAATGATGTGGGAAGAGTCGCTAAAGCAGGCAGTGTCAAAGTAAGCGATATGATGCGAGTAGAGAAGTATTCACATGTGATGCATATGGTTTCAGATGTAGAGGCAATCATTGCTAACGACAAAAATATGTTTGACCTATTTCGTGCTACCTTTACAGCAGGAACGATGACAGGAGCACCTAAAATTAGAGCAATGGAGCTTATTGCTCAATATGAAGGTTTAAAACGTGGTTTCTACTCTGGTTCAATTGGCTACTTTGCCTTTAATGGCGAAATGGACAGCTCTATTGCCATTAGAACTTCTCTTATTAAACCAGACTCAATTACACTTCAAGCAGGAGCAGGAGTAGTTGCAGATTCTATTGCTGAGTTAGAGTACTTAGAGGTTAAAAATAAACTTGGAGCATTACTCTCCACAATTCAAGATATGAGTAAGATAGAAAATTAAAAAGATAAGAAAATAGAGAAAAAGATACTTCAAAAAATGAAGTATCTTTAAAGTGCAAGAGATTGCACTTTAAAATTTAGTGACAACCACATCCAGTTCCACAAGAACCACCTTCAGCAGGTGCTCCACCAACAACACCAGATGAAATTTCGTCTGCTGTTGCTTCTCTTACAGATTTTACGGTTACAGAGAACATTAAATCTTTACCTGCCATTGGGTGGTTAAAGTCAATCTCTACTTCTGTATCAGTAAATGATTTAACAGTTACTTGAGTTGTTTGTCCATCTTCACTTTGACCATAAAGGGTAAGACCATCTTTAAGCTCTACACCATCAAATTGCTCAATTGGTAAAGTTTGAATCGCTTCATCATTGTAATCACCATACGCATCAGCAGCAGGAATCATTAAATCAGCAGAGTCATCTTGACCCATATCACATAAACCTTTTTCAAGACCAGGAATAATCTGTCCTTTTCCCATAATAAACTCTAAAGGTTGCCCTGAACCTTTGTTTGAATCAACAATTTCATTTGTTCCAGCTTCTTTTACTTCGTACTCAATACCTACAACACAGTTTTCATTAGTAATTGTCATAGCATCTCCTAATTATAAATTTGCCACAATCATAGCACAGCAAACTTATTTACTACTGATTAAACAGCTATTATATTTTGTTTCGTGCAATAGATGCTGATTTTGTATTAGGATAAGTATCGATAATATATTTATAAAAACTCTTAGCCTGCGTACTGTCTCCACTTTTTTCTAAAGAGATGGCAGTATGTAAAAACAAAATATCCATATAAGAGGCTTGGTCAGAGAGTGAAGCACTACGTTTAAAATAACTAACTGCATCACTATAGTTTTGAGTATAATAAGCAACCTCTCCTAAATAGTAATTTGAAGCAGCAGGTTTGTAGTTGTTTGCCAATGCCTCTTCAAAGTGAGCTTTCGCTGCCATATAGCTACGTGTTGAAAAGAGTTGTACCCCTTGTCGATACCCGTCAGAAGGGTCATTGCTCATTACTTGACTAGAGAGTTCATGAGAATTACTACTGCTTTTTCTACCTAAAGAAGCGGCCAACTCTTCTCTTGTAACATAATTATTATTTATCTTATCAACGGTTTGACCTATCTCTAAAAGCAATGCATAAGTTTTATTTGCATCTTCTGCTCTAGTGTTTTTAGCCTCTTGTGCCACAAGTTGCTCTTTTAGTTCAGAAATTTCTCTATTTTGCCCTTCAATAATGGTACTTAATCCATCAATCTTTCGTTGTTGCTCTGTCATTTTATTGTAAAGCATCTGTAAGGTTTTTTTATTTTGTACTACTGCTTGTTCGGTAGGTGTTAAACCATAGGGTGTTGCACTATTGATGTCACCTGCCCCATAAACTGATGGCTCATATGCATAAAGTGATGAAAATAGAGCCACCACACTCACTAAAATTATTTGATTTTTCTTTAACATCTATGCATCTCCTCTTTATCTTAAAATTTTAAATTCAACACGTCTATTTTTTGCATAACATTCTGATGATGAACTGCTAGTACATTCGGGAGAACTTTCACCCATACTAACCAAACTCATTTTGTTCGCAGGAATACCATTAAGTACCAAGGCATCTTTTGTTGCTTTTGCTCTTTTTAATCCTAATGCGTAGTTGTATTCATCACTTCCTGAAGCATCACAATGCCCCTCTATCTTCACTTTATTGCTGTTACGTAAAAGCTTGGCATTATGGCTAATTTGTCCCAATTTATCAGAGGTAATGCTATATTGATCAACACCAAAATAGATATTTTGCACACCTGAACTAGCACCATATTGACCTGATTCATCACTATAAACACCACTTCCATTGCCGTAAGCACCATCTCCATAAGTACCATTTCCATTCATGCCATAAGTACCATTACCTTGTCCCATACCCTGTCCAACAGGATCAACATTTTCATAGACAATTGGATTTGTACTAGCTATAACACCTCCACCTGCAACACCTCCACCTGCTACGGGAGTTGTTGCTGTTAGCTTTTTATCTGCACACCCTGTTACCAACAATGATGCGACGACACCTGCCATTAATATTTTTCTCATTTTGTCTCCTTTTTACCAATCAATTGATTGTATTTTTCCACTTTTCATAGGGAAAAGCGCACTCTGTTTGGTTGCTAAATTCATATATCCTATCGTATTTCCTCTACCAGTTTTCTTAATATATAAAATCACCTTTCCATCGGTCGAGAAACGCGGTAAGCTGTTCTGTCCATTGGAAGTAAGAGGTCGTACATAGGAGTTAGAAACAGAACCCAAATAGATATTTGAGCTACTTCCCTCTTTCACTGAATAGAGTAAATTTTGCCCCGAAGCGTCACAAGAGCTGTTGTTGTTTCCATAACGTGCAACACGAACAACTGAACGTGAGCCAATCCCTTTCATGTAGATATTAGCTCTCCCTATTCGATTAGATACAAATGCAATTTGACTCTCATCACCAATATACTTTCCATTCACATCAATGCCTGAAAACGTAGTTAAACGTTTTGTTGATTTCGAATTGACATCAAATTCATAAATATCTGTCTGTCCATTAGGTGCCATAGTTAAAAGAACGCGACTGCCATCACTACTCACATCTGATGCCACAAGCATTCCCTCAGAAGCAATTACTTTGTTACGTGAACCAGAGTTCATATCTACTTTATATAAGGTAGGAATTGCCCCATTGTAAGAGGTATAATAAAAGGCACTTTGATTTGGGTTCGCCCATTTAGGGAAAAGGTTTAAGCCCCCTCTCAAAATTACCGAAGCAAAGTTCAAGGTATAGTCGGCAATCCAAATCTCACTTTTTCGTGAACTTGTATATTTCGCAAACAAAATGTTTCTTTTCATCCACGATATATCTTCAAAGCCCAACACTTTGTTCAACTCAACAATGGCATTGTGTGCTAAAAATGGATAACGTGCTATCTCATTAATCGCATAATTATTTTGAAAAACCATAAATGAATCAGAAACCCGAATAAGCTTGACACTTAATTTTGTTCCAGAAGCCCCATATCGGTACTTTAATAAATACTCTCTGTCATGTAAAGCAACAGGCACCAAGGGGTCATCAAAGTTTCCTCTTTTTAACTGTGTATCAACCGTAAAGTGACCCGATATTTGCAAGTCATTTAACAAGACACTAAAGAGTTCAGAATGTTTAGAACTGCTCCCTGCTGTGGCTGTGTCTTCCATTACTGCTATGCTAGCTTTAGTCTCAACATCTTTTTCAATATCTAGCACTGCATCAAATGAATATACATTTAATGTCAGTAGAAAAAATAATAAATACTTCATTTCAATCCTTTGAACTTAATTTTATTTTGTAATTATTTCATGTTATTGTATTATAATTGTGCTAAAGTGCAAACCTTTATAATTGGCTATCTGACAGTAAAACGTACCTTAATAGAATATGGTGAAGATTTTTTGTGTCTTTTCAATCCCATTCTATTTAAAGTATCAAGATATTGTTTTAAGCTGTTCTTCATCGCTCCAGATAAACCTGATATGGTATATCTAAACTTTCCACTATTGAAAATTGTTAAATGAACAGTAACTCTCTGTCCACTAGCCCCAATAGCATTCCAATTGTTCATGCGTCTTTTAACATCTGCTATGTAAGCATTTTCAATACCTTTTTCACGATTGGCATTTGAAACATGCCCACTTTGATGTGTGGCTCTGGTTCTATCGGCAAAAGAAGAGTTATGTTTAACCCTACTTGGTGGCTGAATAACAGGGGGTCTATGCACTCTTTTTACAGGTTGCTTGTGGAATGGGTTTGTCTTCACCGAAGAAAAAAGGTCTTTGGCTGTTTTTTTAGGTACAACTTTTTTAGGTATTACTTTTTTGGGTACTTTCTTCTTTGGCACAACTTTTTTAGGTATTACTTTTTTGGGTACTTTCTTCTTTGGCACAACCTTTTTAGGTATTACTTTTTTGGGTACTTTCTTCTTTGGCACAACCTTTTTAGGTATTACTTTTTTGGGTACTTTCTTCTTTGGCACAACTTTTTTAGGTATTACTTTTTTGGGTACTTTCTTCTTTGGCACAACTTTTTTAGGTATTACCTTTTTGGGTACTTTCTTCTTTGGTACAACCTTTTTAGGAACAACTTTTTTAGGTATTACTTTTTTGGGCATTACCTTTTTGGGAACATGTACCTTTTTAGGCATAGGTATTCTTGTCGTAAGTTTAGGAGTATGCTTTTGAGGAGTCACTTTTTTAGGAATAATCTTTTTTGGAACAACAGGAGTAACAGGCTTTTGATGATTAGAGGTTTTATCACGCTTATTCAAAACCGTCTTGTCACTATTGACCAAGGTAACAGTTACCCTATTGTCATTTTTTTTAACATAGTTTTTCGCTTTTGTTTGATGAATATTATAAAAATATAAAATGACAAAGATTAGACAAAAGTAAAGTACAAATGCAACTAACCCAGAGATTACTTTGCCAAAATTCATCTGTTTCCTTTTTTACTTTAAGATGTTCTGTACACCATCATAACAAGCCATAGTGTAATAAATGCGAACTATAGTTTAACCAAAAAGAGTTGTCATAAAAATTAAATAATTCAACTCTCATTTTTCTTTAATATTTAATAATTTTAAACTTAAAATTATATTTTAATTATATAATAAATAAAATATTAAGGAAAATATTATGAAATACTTAAAAAAAGAACTATTCATACCCATTACACTCATTTCAATTATCCTCCTTTCAACAGGTTGTGCTTCTAAAAATGCTAACGGTTCTTATGTAAGTGCCTATAGCTATCATCCTTATTTAAAACAACAAGCTAGAAAAGTCTATGCTTCAAAGCCTAATATACCACTAATCCCTCGACAGTACCATGTACCACAAAAAATGAAAAGAGTTAAAAGTACGCCTATATTTTTAAGTAAAAAACCTCAAAACTCCTATAAATTTAAACCAAGCAATAACATCGCTATCAATATTGAAAAAAGTGCTAAATCACTACTAGGTACAAAATACGTATATGGAGCAACTGGACCGTACCAATATGATTGTTCTGGCTTTACCAAACATGTATTTTCCCAACAAGGCATCACTTTAGCCCGTGTATCAAAAGAACAAGCACAACAAGGACGCTATGTATCAAGTGGACAACTTCAAAAAGGGGATTTAATCTTTTTTGACTCAAAAAAATCACATGAGGTAAGTCATGTAGGCATCTATCTTGAAAATGGAAACTTCATTCATGCCAGTTCAGCACAACAAAAAGTGACCATTTCAAATTTACGTTCAAATTATTATTCTAAACATTTTAAATGGGGAAGACGTGTCACACAAGCAAGTTATGCGATGCGATAACTTCTTTACCAATCTAAAACCAAGAAAACAGTAGAAATAAATAAGTTTGCAATAAAGATTGTAACCGAAGCTAAAACAACGGCTTTGGTTGTTGAAACCCCTACCCCTTTAGCTCCACCTGAAGTGTGGTAGCCTACATAAGTACCAATACTTCCAATAAGATAACCATAAAAAAGACCTTTAATTAAGCCTGTTCCAATATCTGAAAAGTTTAAAAGTTGTTTAATACTATCAGCATAGACAACAGGATTCATCTCTAAGGCAAACCATGCCATTAAAAAAGCTGAAAGGTTCGCAATAAAATCAAAAGAGATAACCAACAAAGGAACAGCAAGAGTTGTAGCAATAACCCGTGGTACGAGTAGGTATTTTTTAGAATCAACGGCTAAGGTTTCTATGGCATCTATCTGTTCGGTTACACGCATCGTTCCTAATTCTGCTGACATAGAAGAGATGGCTTGTGCTGTAACCATAAGCCCTACCAACAAAGGTCCTAACTCTCTGGTAATCGAGATAAAAATCGTATAGCCCATAAAGCTTTCAGCCCCAAATTTTGAGAAACCCTGATAGAGTTGTATGGCTTCAATGAGTCCTAAAAAAAGAGCAACCAAAAAGATAACCCCAAAAGTACCTACACCCATAACCTCTAACTGTTCAAAGATTTGCTTTATTCGCCATGGTCGTTTGAACATAAGCCCTATGAGTTTGACTTGAAAAATAACATAAGCCCCAAAACCTGTCATACTCTTCATAAACTGAACAAAAGGTGTGCCTATAAATGCGAATATTGCTTCCATGCGTCTCTTTACCCATTAATTTTTACTTATTTTATCTAAAAAAGATGCTAAACTAACTGTATGAAAATTGGAACAGACATAACGGTCATTTCTCGTTTAGAGAACTCCGTCAAAAAATTTGGTACGAAATTTTTAGATAGATTTCTAACTAAAGAGGAACAAAATAGCCTTTCACAAAAGCCTGAAA
>Ga0256840_1002565_pt1 | contig 15844 bp, 14 predicted proteins | sample 355202metaG_FD_185969 | JGI IMG/M metagenome (GOLD analysis project Ga0256840, IMG submission 185969) | Hydrothermal vent microbial communities from Mid Atlantic Ridge, Atlantic Ocean - 355-202 | ecosystem: Environmental > Aquatic > Marine > Hydrothermal vents | place: Atlantic Ocean: Mid... | reverse complement strand
ATTTAAATGTGCAGGACGCATGAAGTATTCCAAATTTGTAAAGTCAGAGGTAGTGGCTTAAACCAGTTTTTGTAGCTTAAGCCAGCAAGCCATGATAGATAGGGAATGAGACGCTTGCAATTAACAATACAGTTTTTATGCTGTTTTGGGTTTCTTAAGTATCACGTGATATAAATTCACCTGTTCCTGTATGTACCTTGATTATTTCACCTGTTTCAAGATATTCAGGCACTTGGACTTCAAGACCTGTTGATAGAGTCGCTGGCTTATTGCGATTAGTGGCGCTGGCACCTTTTAGTCTTGGTGCAGTATCCACAACCTCTAAAGATACGGTTGATGGAAGCTCTATGCCGATGATATTGCCATCCATAAGTAAGGCTGTGATTTCTTCCATGCCATCTGTGATGTAGCCGATTTGGTCTGCAATATCTTCTTTATTAAGGCTGTGCTGACTGTAGTCCTCATTATCCATAAAGACATAATTATCGCCGTCGATATAGGAGAATTGTACTTTGGTGCGTTGACAATCCGCTTCTTTTAGCATGTCATCAGCTTTATGAGATTCATCACGCTTCATGCCTGTTTGTAAATTATTATAGCGAATTTTGTAATAGGTTGATGCGCCACGCGATGATGGACTTTTGCATTCAATAGTTTTTACAGCGTGTGGCACACCTTCAAATTCAATAATCATTCCACGTTTGAGTTCTCTAGCCTTTGGCATTTTTATTTGTGCTCCTTGTTTGAATTTTTGCGCTCATCACTCAAGAAAAACCTGATTAAGTCTAATTATTTTTAGCTTGCTAAATTCTAATCGACTTAATCAGGTTTTCCTTAATATTATGAGAGAAAAGAGACGCTCGCGGATATTATCACAATATTCTATTTTAAACTTGATGGAGTTAGATTAATGAATTCAGGTTTTAGATACCTGTAAATACCCATCCCCCCCTTTTTTTATACTTTTTATCATGTTATTTGCACAGTTTCACTATTCCACTGTTACTGACTTTGCTAAGTTGCGTGGTTTGTCAACATCTGTGCCTTTAAATACGGCAACGTGATAAGACAATAGCTGTAGCGGAATGGTGTAGATAATGGGTGCTATGCCTTCTGGCACTTCTTCCATTTTAATCAGGTGTATATTGTCCTGCTGTGCTATTCCAGCACCTTTATCAGCAAATAAATAAAGTACTCCACCGCGTGATCTGACTTCTTCTAGATTTGATTTTAGCTTTTCAAGTAAGACGGTATTGGGTGCAACCGCAACGATTGGCATTTCACTATCAACTAGGGCTAGTGGTCCATGTTTTAGCTCACCTGCGGGATAGGCTTCTGCATGAATATAAGAGATTTCTTTTAGTTTTAATGCGCCTTCCATTGCGACTGGGTATTGATCACCACGACCAAGGAATAGGGCATTGTGTTTGTCAATAAACTGTTCTGCCATTTTTTCAATCGCCGAATCATGTTCTAGTGATTGTTCTAGCAAAGCAGGAAGCTTTTTTAAGTCAGCAACTAATTGTGCAACTTTTTCAGGGCTATCACCCTTAGCTTGCATAAGTAAACCAATCAATAATTGTAGTGTGACCAGTTGTGTGGTGAATGCTTTGGTTGAGGCTACACCAATTTCTGGCCCAGCAACTGTTAATAAAGAAAAGTCTGATTCTCTAACTAAAGAGCTTTCGTCAACATTACAAATACTCAAACTGGCTAGACAACCTAAAGATTTAATTTTATCTAGTGCCGCTAAGGTATCTGCGGTTTCACCTGATTGCGAAAGTGTTACAAACAGTACATCTTCTCGTGGAGCTTGTCGGCGATAACGATATTCACTAGCTACTTCTACATGACAGGGAATATCAGTGAGGTTTTCCATCCAATAACGCGCTATTAAACCTGCGTGATAGCTAGTTCCACAGGCGACAATTTGCACTTCTTTTACCTTTGATAAGGTTTCTTGAACATTTTCACCTGAAATACACTGTTTAATGCTATCTCGTTCTAGTCGACCGTCTAGTGTTCTTTGTACTGCTATTGGCTGCTCATAGATTTCTTTGAGCATATAATGACGGTATTCACCCAAATTTGATTCGAGTAAACTAGCATTCGATTGTTTTATCTCGCGTTCAACAGCCTTTCCTGTTTCATCTTCAATGCTAATTTGATCACGTTGAATAGAAACCATATCGCCATTTTCAAGAAAAATAAAACGACTGGTAACAGGAAGAAGAGCCTGAACATCAGAACCAAGAAAATTTTCTCCTAAGCCCAAGCCAACAACTAACGGGCTGCCTTGACGTGCGCCAATGAGCACATCAGGATTTTCACTAGAAATAACGCCTAGAGCGAATGCGCCACTAAGCTGTTTAATAGACTCTTTGACTGCATCAAACAGACTGGCATTATTGACTAGGTTAGACTCAATCAGATGAACGATAACTTCAGTATCTGTTTCTGATTCAAACTCATAGCCTTGTGCTTTAAGTGATTCACGAAGTTCTTCATAATTTTCGATAATACCATTATGAACTACTGCCACACGATTACGGCTTAAATGTGGATGTGCATTGCGTTCTGCGGGTTCGCCGTGGGTTGCCCAACGGGTATGTGAAATACCTAGAAGACCCTGCTGTGGTTGTATTTCTAGTTTTTTTTCTAACTCAATGACTTTGCCTAAAGCGCGCACTCTTTGAATGCTATTATCACCGTTATTATCACCGTTACCATCACTATCAACTAATGCAACACCAGCTGAATCATAACCTCGGTATTCTAAGCGACGTAAGCCTTCTAGCAATATATCAGTCACTGGACGTTGTGCAATGGCACCAACTATTCCACACATAATTTCTTCTCCATTTTAATTTGCGAGTTCGCTTATTATCCTGAATCAGTGAGGTCAATGCGGATAGCAGAGCGTAAGATATTGGTTTAGCATGAGATTTAAAAAATCTTAGCTTCACCCTTAGGTTAAGCGGGTATTTTTTAAACTCATGATGAATCAATAGCTTGCGTTCTGTGCCGTAGTTATCTCACGGATTCAGAATTATTTCTTCTGCGGTTTTTTCCAGCCTTTTATGGTCAGTTGTTTTGACCGAGATAAGGTCAACTCACCTGCTGGTGCTTCTTTAGTAATGGTCGAGCCTGCCCCGATTGTTGCATCATCACCAACACTCACAGGTGCAACTAGTTGGCTATCAGAACCGATAAAAACGCGATCACCAATAGTTGTTAAGTGCTTGTTTACGCCATCGTAGTTGCAGGTAATTGTTCCTGCACCAATATTGACATCTTCACCCATTTGAGTATCACCGATATAGCTCAAATGACTGACTTTACTGCCTTTTCCAATGACTGATTTTTTAATCTCAACAAAGTTGCCGACCTTGGCATTTTCTTTAATAAAGGTATCAGGGCGTACTCGTGCAAAAGGCCCTATATCACAATTGTTTTCGATGATTGCCGAGTCAATCACAGAATTTGCTTTAACTAAACAATCATCACCAATTTGTGCATCTTTTATAACACAGCCTGATTCTATGACAACCCTGTCACCTAATTTGACCTTGCCAATAAAGATGTTATTAACATCAATACATACATCCTTTCCTGCTTCCAGCTTGCCTCGAATATCAATGCGATCAGTATCATAAAGTGTTACTCCAGCCTCTAACAGTTTTTTTGCCTGCATTGCCTGATAGGCTCTTTCAATTTTGACCTGTTGAATACGATCATTAACACCTTCAGCTTCAAGAGGATCATCGCAAATAAGGGCATCAACAATACCGCCTTCCTTTACAGCAAGCGCAACACAATCAGTAAGATAGTATTCGCCCTGAGAATTATTAGGTGTGATGTCATTAAGCCAACGCTTAAGATCACGACCACGGGCAGCGATAAAACCTGTATTGACCTCTTTAATTTCTAATTGCTCCTGATTAGCATCTTTATGCTCAATAATGCTCTCAATTTTACCTTGCGGGTTACGCACTATGCGCCCATAGCCTGTAGGATCATCTTGCACTACAGTTAATACCACTAATGTCGCTTCCTCAAGTTTATTAGCAAGCCGTGAAAGTACTTCTGTTTTAATAAGAGGAACATCACCATAAGCAATAATCACCACAGCTTCATCATCAATATAACTCTCTGCTTGAGCTACAGCATGTCCTGTGCCTTTTTGTTCTTTTTGCTGAATCCAGACAAGAGTTTCCGCATTATTAGTAATATTAGCGGTATTGATTACCTGCTGAACCTGTTCACCACCGTGACCATAAATAATTGCTATTTTGTCAACATCAAGTTGTTGACAGCTTTCAATAACGTGTTGAAGCATTGGTTTTCCACCAATAGTATGTAGTACCTTTGGTGTTGATGAACGCATCCGCGTGCCTTGCCCAGCAGCAAGAATAATAGGAAATAAAGTCATAAGTACGTTTCTATTTTTTGATCAGAGTATAAGTAACCGCCAATTATACGACAATTATTAATAGATAAGAGGAGAAAAGACTACAAAAGAGGACTAAAAAGTATCAAATTTTTAAATTTTAGGTTTTGCCCCTCGCTTAGGTAGAGATGTTGAACCAGACACCGTAAACTAGAGAAAAGAAGAAAGGCATCTCTTCGATTACTTTCTAGCCTGTGTGGCAGTGAACGTTATTCATCCGACTACTCGTCGGATGGATGCTTTCTAAGCTACCCGTGTGGCAGTGAACATATTATTACCTGAATCCATGACCCAATACAGATAATAGAGAATAAGTAGTCAATATCTTATTCACTGTTCTGCAGTGTAGTGCAGCGGAGTAGAGTGATAGTAGAGTTATGGATTAGGTATTACATAAGATAAAATCATTGTCTTAACAGACATCTATTACCCATCCCCCCCTTTTTTACACTTTTTTAATAGTAAATTAAAACCATGTTCTTGTAGGTCAGATTAGCGATAGCGTAATCCGACAAATAGCAGGGATTAATGGCTTAATAGACACCAACGAATCAAACAACAACGAATCAAACAACAACCACAGATTCAAACCATGAAGGTTTTGCATCTAATTGAAAAGTTGTTGTTCCCGTATTATGCAAAGCTTCATAATATTTTTTAGCTTCTAACAAATGCTATTAATGCAGTGTAGCGTCCTTTATCTGCTTCTTGTAGGGCTAGAATATATTGTTTACGGGTCTCTCCAGTATTTTCTAATGATTTTCTCCCCCCCCCCATGTAAAACATTTTGCTTTAAAAAGAACAACCAACAATGTTAAAAAGCGTAACTACTTTACACAATACGGTGATCAGGCAAGGTGAAACAGCATAGTAAATAGTCTCAGGGTAATGTATAATTCTGATGTATGATTGCAAGGTAAAGTGAGCTTTCAATCTCCATGAAATATGCAATAACAGACGTAATAAATCAGCGAATGACAAGGACTTAAAAGGAGCGATTCATGCATAGAACACAACTCTACTTTGAAGAAGACCTCTTTTCTGAGATTAAAAAAACTGCCAGTAAAAAGAGCCTGAGTGTTTCAGCCTATATTCGAGATGTATTAAGAAAAGAGCTAGAAGCTCAGAAAAAGCAAGCGCAAACTCCCGATTTTTCAGACTTCTCTGGCATGTGGAAAGACAGCGATATTACCCAACAAAGCCTGCGTGAGAAAGCATGGAAATGATACAATGATACTGCTAGATACCAATGTGCTGATAGAAATACTCAAAGACAATACCAAAACTCAACAGACACTAGCCAAATTACAAGCACCTTTTTCTATTTCATCTGTTACTGCAATGGAGCTAATCTACGGTGCAAGAAACAAACGCGAAACACAAAAGCTCCGTCAGTTTCTTCAATTATTTGATCTGGTGCAAGTTAATGAGTCCATTTCAGCAACCGCCTTACAACTAATCACCGAATATGCCAAAAGTCATACGCTGGATATTCCAGATGCACTGATAGCGGCAACGGCAATTGAAAATAATGCCAGTCTATTGACCTACAATGTAAAAGATTTTAAATACATCCCACAATTAACGCTTATCAAGTGAGTCATAATCTATGAGCAATGTTTCTGAATTTCATCAGGGTCAAGTGGAGTTGCGCCATCAGGGTAAGCAAATAAATCAAGCATGGATTTTTATCCTTTTTTATCTTCTTTCTAATCCCACAATTGGTGTTTAGATTTTTTAATCATTTGCTCCGCTAGTTGATCAAGCATAGACTGATTGGCTTTATTTTCTAATGTCTGCTCTTCTAAAGACATGCTATGACTAATATTTTGTAAATGTTGTTTAGCTTTATACTTTGCTTGTTTTTGTAAAGTGTCATCAAGGCTTGTTCTTGGCACAATGGCATAGACAAAAACACAATCCATTGCCTCTGCCGTGCGCCGTAGAGTTTTTATGGTTACTGCTCCTGTTGTTTCATCTTGCTCTAATCTTTGAATACGAGAAGTTGATAAACCTAAACGCTCTGCTAGTTGACGACGGCTCATACCTAGCCCATCACGAATTGCTCGCACCCAGCCTTTTGCTGGCAGAGGCACCGCTTTAACTGCTGCAAGTTTTTCAAAAAGCTCTGAAAGTTGTCGATACGCAAGGTTAAACATAAAATCTCCAATCTTTGAATACAACCTAAATATATTAAATGCAACCTAAGTTGAATACATTTATATTGTATTGATAGTTTTATTAAATATATATTTGTATAAAAAACTGTAAAAAACAGGGGGGATGGGTATAACTATCACCTGAATCCATGACCCCAATACAGATAATAGAGAATAAGATATTAGTGCTAAACCCAGATTAATCAACACCTTATTATCTATTATGTAATGGAATGTAGCGGAGTAGAGTAGTGGAGTAATAGAGTAGTAGAGTTATGGATTAGGTATTACATAAGATAAAATCATTGTCTTAACAGACATCTATTACCCATCCCCCCCCTTTTTTACACTTTTTTAATAGTAAATTAAAACCATGTTCTTGTAGGTCAGATTAGCGATAGCGTAATCCGACAAATAGCAGGGATTAATGGCTTAATAGATACCAACGAATCAAACAACAACCACAGATTCAAACCATGAAGGTTTTGCATCTAATTGAAAAGTTGTTGTTCCCGTATTATGCAAAGCTTGTAAAGGGTGGCTTTTGTCGGCTCAGAAGAAGCTAAAGAATCGTTACAAAATATAAATATTGTAGAAAAAACTAGCTAAGAAGCTAAATAAATATACTTAATTCATGTATTATTAAAAACTTGATCAGTTTTAAGTGTGTAAGCCTAATCAATGAAATTTAATGAAGACTCAAGGGTAAAAATCCCATCCATTCTTCACCTAACTCGTTTAGGTTATGACTACCTTTCTTTAAAAGACCATCCCGCACGTGATGAATCAACAAACATTTTCACCGAGTTATTCAAACAAAGCATCGCAAAAATAAACCCGCAAAGCGAAGAACATGAGATAAACCGTTTATTAGAAGATGCTATTTTATTACTAGACAATGATGATCTCGGCAAAGCCTTCTATGAAAAGCTTACCGAAACATCGGGCATAAAACTGATTGATTTTGAGAATTTTGAAAATAACACCTTCAATGTCGTCACCGAGCTAACCTACAAAAATGGTGATGAAGAGTTTAGACCCGATATTATTTTATTGATTAACGGGATGCCGTTAGTTTTTATCGAAGTAAAAATACCCAATAACCAAGGGGGAGTACTAAAAGAAAGAGACCGAATCAACACCCGCTTTCAAAATAAAAAATTCAAAAAGTTTGTCAACATCACCCAGTTAATGGTGTTTTCCAATAATATGGAATATGACGATGAATCTTCCTTGCCATTGCAAGGAGCTTTCTACGCTTCAGCATCTTATCACAACCCCATATTCAATTACTTAAGAGAAGAAGAAAAGCTGGATTTAAACCAGTTATTAAAGCCAGAAAATAACGACACAGAAGACTTTGTTCTAAAAGACAATAACCTCGTTATCATCAAACACAACCCAGAATTTGCAACCAACAAAAACCCTGATACACCTACAAACCGATTGTCCACATCACTCTTTAGCAAAGACCGTTTAGCCTTTCTTTTAAAGTACGCCATCACCTACGTTAATGAAAATGACGGCTTGCAAAAACACATCATGCGTTACCCGCAAATCTTTGCTACCAAAGCCATAGAAAACAAGCTCGATGAAGGCATTAAAAAAGGCATCATCTGGCATACGCAGGGGAGTGGTAAAACGGCGCTGGCTTATTACAACGTTAAGCACCTGACCGATTATTATCAAAAGCAAAGTATTATCCCTAAATTCTATTTCATTGTAGACCGTATCGACTTGCTCATTCAGGCATCTAAAGAATTTACCGCGCGAGATTTAAAAGTCCGCACTGTTAATTCAAGAGAAGAATTTAAAAAAGATATACAAACAACCACAGCCATCCACAACCTTGATGGAAAGCAAGAAATCACCGTTGTAAATATTCAAAAATTCAGTGATGACCCTGATGTTGTTAAGTCTAAAGACTACGACATAAACATACAGCGCATCTACTTTTTAGATGAAGTACACCGTAGCTATAACCCCAAAGGCAGCTTTCTTGCCAACCTGAGAGAATCCGACCCAAACGCCATTACCATAGGGTTAACAGGTACACCATTACTCGGTGATGATTACAACTCAAAAGCCTTGTTTGGCGATTATATTCACAAATACTACTACAATGCCTCAATAGCCGATGGCTACACCTTGCGCCTGATTCGTGAAGGTATAGAAACCAACTACCACATCAAGCTACAAGAGATTTTAAAAGAGTTAGAAATCCAACAAGGTAGCCTCGACCGAAAGAAAATATACGCACATAAACAATTTGTAGAACCGATGCTGGACTACATCATCACAGATTTTGAAAACAGTCGCGTCGCCTATTCAGATAATAGCGTCGGTGGTATGGTAATTTGTGATAGCTCTGATCAAGCTAAAATGATGTTTGAAATATTCACTCAAAAATATCAGAAAACAGATCAAGTCGCTGATGCTAGCCCAATTTATGAAATCAATGTATCCGAAACCAAGGTATCTTTTGTAGAAGATCAAAAAGACCAAAGCAAAGTCAAAAACGCCGCGCTAATCCTTCACGATATAGGTACAAAGGAAGAGCGTAAAGAGCAGGTTGAAGACTTCAAAGCGGGCAAAATAGACTTTCTGTTTGTTTACAATATGCTACTCACAGGCTTTGATGCAAAGCGACTAAAAAAACTCTACCTTGGGCGTTTAATCAAGGCACACAATTTATTGCAAGCACTAACTAGGGTAAACCGAACCTACAAAGATTTTAAATACGGCTATGTGGTCGATTTTGCCGATATAAGCAGTGAGTTTGATAAAACCAATAAAGCCTATTTTGACGAGCTACAAGACGTTGCAGGCGATGAAATCGAAACCTATTCAAACTTGTTTAAATCACAAGAAGAAATTGAAGAAGAAATTGCCGAAATTAAAGAGACTTTGTTTTCGTATGATATAGAAAATGCAGAAAACTTCTCACAACAAATCAGTCAGATTGAAGACCGCAAAAAAGTGCAGGCACTCACCAAAACATTAAACAATGCCAAAAGCCTATACAACCTGATGCGCTTTGCAGGGCATTATGATTTATTAGAAAGGCTCGACTTCCAAAACATCAGTATACTCTATCGAATCGCAAGGCAACACCTTGACAAACTCAACCTAAAAGAAACTCTAGAAAACGCCAACGACACCACCAATCTACTCAACACCGCCTTAGAAGATATCATCTTCTTGTTCATCAAAGTATCAGAAGAAGAGCTGGTACTGGCTGATGAACTCAAAGATACGCTACGCAAAACCAGAGAAGCCCTAGCAGGTAATTTTGACCCTAAAGATCCTGAATTTATCACCTTAAAAGAAGAGCTAGAACGCCTCTTTAAAAATAAAAACCTCAGTGAAGTTTCACAAGAGGAAATGACAAAGAATATCAGCAAATTAGAAAAAATCTTTGCAAGAATAGCCGAGCTAAACCGCAAAAATAATCTACTCAAAGACAAATACCAAGGTGATGCTAAATACGCGCGTATGCATAAACGCCTCGTAGAACGCGGCGATATTTCAAAACGAGAAAGTCAAATATTTGAAGCACTGCAAGGTGTAAAAGAACAAGCCGATGACGTAGTTCAGTTAAACGACAAAATCATTGAAAACGAAGGTTACTTTGATAACCTAATGATCAAAACCGTTATCCAGCAATTTAAAGGAAAGTACAATATTCCACTGGATGCCGAATCATCAAAATACATCAATAAATTAGTCGTCAAAGAATACATTAATGAATTTAACGGTGTATCAAATTGGTAAACATTTTCTGCTATGATGAACAAAGTAAGTAAGCGATTAAATTGAAGGAGATAACAATGGCAACCGACCTACTAAAACGCATCACCGTAAACAGTGACCAATGTGGTGGCAAGCCTTGTATCCGTAATATGCGAATTCGTGTAAAAGACGTTCTCGATATGCTCGCCAGTGGTATGACAAACCAACAAATCCTCGAAGATTTTCCATACCTAGAAGAGCAAGATATTAAAGCCGTTCTAAGTTATGCCGCGCGTCAATCTGACCATCCTGTACTTAATGTAGCTTAATCTCTTATGGCTTATCAATATATCGTCGATGCGCAACTTCCGCCAGCATTAGCAAGATACCTAAGTAGCCAAGGTGAAGATGCCATTCATGTGCTAGATGTAGACATGATGGAAGCCCCCGACAGCGCCATTTGGGATTTAGCCTTAGAACAAAGCCGAGTGATTATCACCAAAGATGAAGATTTTCAGATACGCGCATCCGTTACTATGCCTTCGCCTAAATTAATTTGGGTGCGTGTTGGTAATACCTCTAAACAAGCCATGCTACAACTCTTTGAAACACAATGGTCAGCAATAATAAAAGCACTGGATAGTGGCGAAATCCTGATCGAACTTCAATAACACTGTAGGTTGGTGCTGAGGAACGAAGCCCAACAAACCGCGTCACGTTGGGCTTCGTAAACTCAGCGCCAACCTACAAACAGAATTTACATTATCTTTAACAAATGGAATAAATTTCAGTGGTAACAAGCGATTTCGAAAACAAAGTAAAAACCCTTATCGACAACCTAAAAGGCACTTGCACCAGCTATGGCTTAGGCAATGACGGTAATGAATTTAAAATCATTACACAGGTATTTTTGTATAAGTTTATGAACGACAAGTTCGCCTATCAAATCAAACAACTCGATAGCAAACTAGCGCAATCCGAAAAATGGGAAACAGCGTTAGAAACGTACTCCGATGATGATTACGAAATGCTCCTGCTCCAGCTAGATGCCGATACCGCCAAGCTCAAGCCAGAGCATTTAATCTCGCACCTGTTCAATAAACAAAACGAAGCCGACTTTGCCAAGCTGTTTGACGACACCCTGCGCGATATTGCCATCACCAATAATGATGTGTTCTCGGTTAAATCCGCCAGTGGCGAAAAAGACACCCTGTTTGACCGCATTAGTGAATATGTTGATGCTGATGACAGGGATAATTTCTGTAAAGCGATTATCAATCACCTCGTCAACCAAAGCTTTGAAGCCATTTTTGATCAAAAATACGACTTCTACGCCACCATTTTTGAATACCTGATTAAAGACTACAACAAAGACGGTGGTGGTAAATACGCCGAATACTACACCCCGCACGCCGTCGCCAAAATAATGGCAGCGATATTAGTACCACAAGATCAGCAGGGCAAAGTACAAAACGCCACTGTCTACGACCCCTCAGCAGGTTCAGGCACGCTATTAATGAATATCGCCCATGCCATAGGTGAAGACCGCTGTACGCTTTATTCGCAAGATATATCCAAAAAATCATCCAGCATGTTGCGCCTAAACCTGATTCTTAATGGCTTGGTGCATTCCATCCATAATGTGATTCGTGGCAATACCATTCTTAGTCCTTTTCATAAACAAGGGGATGGGCTAATGACCTTTGACTACATCGTCTCCAATCCACCGTTTAAAATGGACTTTAGCGATTTTCGGGATGATCTGGACACCAAAGAAAATAAAGAACGGTTCTTTGCAGGGATTCCTAAAACACCCAAAAAAGCCGTTGATAAAATGGCGATTTACTCGCTGTTTTTGCAACATATTATTTATTCGATGAGTGAGTCATCAACGGGTAAAAATGGGGCTAAGGCGGCAGTCGTTGTCCCCACAGGTTTTATTACTGCCCAAGCAGGCATTGACAAGAAAATCCGCCAAAAACTGATTGATGACAAAATGCTCGCAGGTGTGGTCTCCATGCCCAGCAATATCTTTGCCACCACAGGCACGAATGTATCTATCTTGTTTCTGGATAAAAACAATCAACAAGATGTGGTATTGCTGGATGCCTCCAACCTCGGCGAAACGGTCAAGGAAGGCAAAAACCAACGCACCGTATTAACCGAGGCAGAAGAACAGCAGATTATAAATACTTTTAACCAAAAAGAAGCGGTGGATGATTTTTCGGTGGTAGTCAGCTACGACGACATAAAAGCCAAAAACTACTCCTTTAGTGCGGGGCAGTATTTTGAAGTGAAGATTGAATATGTGGATATAACGGCTGAGGAATTTGAGGCTAAGATGAAAGGTTTTACGGATAATTTGGATGGCTTGTTTGCTGAGTCGCGGGCGCTGGAAGGGGAGATTAAGAAGCAGTTGGGTGGGTTGGGTTATGAGTGAGGTGGGTTATTCTTCGCTAATGAGGGTTTTAAGGTACACCCCCCCACTTTTTAGCTGTTTTGTATGGTTGATTTGGGGGGCATGATGATTGAATTACATAAAACTACAGTTGGAGAGATAACAGAAAACTTAGATAATATAAGAGTTCCTTTATCAAAAAAACAAAGAAGTATAATTGAAAAGGTGTATCCGTACTATGGTGCGCAAGGAATTATAGATTACGTTGATGGTTACCTTTTTGATGGTCAGTATCTGCTAGTTGCTGAGGATGGGGAAAATTTAAAATCACAAAACAGCCATATTTGTAACATTGTAGATGGAAAGTTTTGGGTTAATAATCATGCACATATTATCAGAGGCAGAAAAGATAATAATACAGAGTATTTGTATTACCTTTTAAACCTAGTAAATTATCGAAACTATGTGACAGGATCAGCTCAACCAAAACTAACAAAAGATAATTTAAACTCTATACAAGTTTATACTCACCCGCCATCAGTCCAAACAAAAATAGCCACCGTCCTCTCCACCCTAGACAAAAAAATAGCCCTCAATAACCACATCAATACCGAGCTGGAGGCGATGGCGAAAACGCTGTATGACTACTGGTTTGTGCAGTTTGACTTTCCCATCAGCGAAGCACAGGCAAACGCCCTCGGCAAACTCGAATTCAAAGGCAAACCCTATAAAAGCTCAGGCGGAAAAATGGTGTTTAATGAAGCGTTGAAGCGTGAGATTCCTGAGGGGTGGGATGGGGCGAGTATCCTAGCTGTAGCAAATTTATTAGGTGGTGGAACGCCAACTAAAAAGAATAGTGAATACTGGAGTGGACATATACCTTTTTTTACCCCTACAGATGCAGACGGAACAATTTTTAAATTTTCTACAGAATCCTATATCACTGATGAGGGTTTAAAAAATAGTAGTACACAGCTTTTCTTAGAAAATACAGTTTTAATTACAGCTAGAGGGTCTGTAGGTAAACTTGTATTGGCTGGAGAGAAAATGGCAATGAATCAGTCCTGTTATGCTTTGCAAGCAAAAGAAGGGATTAGTTATGCTTATTTATACTTTCTGACAGAAGAGCTAATTTATTTTTTAAAAGTTAAAGCCTCAGGATCGGTTTTTAATTCGATTGTTTCAAATGATATTAAGCTAACAAATTTATCAATTCCCAAGCAAGAATTGGTAGAAGACTTTGCTGAGATAATTGAACCAATGTTTGAAACTATCTCAATAAATACACAAGAGAATCAACAACTAACTAAGCTCCGAGATTGGCTACTACCCATGCTAATGAACGGTCAAGTCACAGTGAAGTAATTACGTTTGATAGCATCCTTCGCTTCAATATAGCACCATTTGACCTAGTGTGATCAGCGTCCCTTGCTTCAACCATCACTGCGCCTCGCTACGCGATACTATGCATACTTTATTGTGCCTAGGGCGCTACTAAAGCAACTTTTCAACGCCTAGGGCGCTTTAAAAAGCAAAGAGGTAAACAATATGACTAAAACTAGCTCTAATGATCACAGTGTAAATATTAAGAAGAAGTTAGCTAGCTTGAAAAGGACTCGCCGTTTTGTTGAGTGGCGTGATATGCGTGCTTTTGCGCGGTCTTTGGATGAGTTGGTGGTTGAGATTGATCAGTGTATTGATGATCCTTGGGGGAGGGTGAGTTTATTGGCTGGTTTTATTGAGACGGATAAGAGTGTGTTTCATCGCTGTGATGATTCTAATGGCTCGGTAGGTGATGTGTATCACGAAGCTATTGGTCTGTTCATTAATAGCGCGAAACAGTACCAAGACAAAAAGGCGATTACTAAGCTACTGCTTAAACTCAATAAAGAGGATGACTTTGGGATACGCTCGGAATTAATTAATGTTGCGCTTGAGTGTGGTTTGGATGAGGCAATGCTCCGCTTTATGGTTGACGAGTTTAAAAAACGTGCAGAGCAATTGACTGGTGAATTTGAACAAGGTCATCAGTATATGTTGGTCGAAATGCTGGCAAGGCAGTTGGGTGATGCATATTTATTTGAGCAAGCTTGTTTGGCTAAATGGGGTGAATTACCTGTGGTGTCACATATAAAAATCGCTGAAATTCATTTTAATAATGGTGATTTAGAAGATGCTTGTGATTATCTTAATAGCATTAAGTCGAGTGAGTCATTTATGGCTAGAGAGCGTGATGATTTATGGCTAAAAATCTATCGTGCGCAGGAAGATACAGAAAGTGTAGTTAAAATATTATCGAAAAAATTTCATCAAGCTCGTTCTGTTATCACCTTTAAAACTTTATTGGATGAAGTTGGGGAGGATAAACGCGAAAAGATTCTGGATGATGCGGTGACGCAGATAAATGAAGATGAAACCTTCAATAGTAGCGATACGCAGTTTTTAATAACAGTGGGCAGGGTGAATGAGGCAGAGGCGTATTTGTTCAAGCACGCCGATCAAATAGATGGTCATTTCTATGGCGGTTTATTGTCTTTGATTAATTTGTTTGAAGAGCAGTCGTGTTATTTAGCAATGAGTTTGCTCTACCGTCGCTTGTTGTTATCAATACTCGAACGTGCTTTCAATAAAGCCTATAACAGTGCGGCAGGGCATCTTAAAAAATTAGATAAGTTAGAAAAGAGGGTTGCTGACTGGCAGGGATTTGAAACGCACCAGGATTTTAAGGAAAACCTGATAAAAAAACATGGCAAAAAAAGGAGCTTCTGGGGGAAATATGAGGGTCATAAAAAATAAAAAATGTGTACTTAGGACAAACAAGCGCTCATCGACAATATGCAATCGTCTATCTCTCTCCTAAGTTATTGATAGTTAGTCGATGAATGGTCAAATGAAAATAAAAAAAGCCTCACCATCTGAAAAATAGAAATCAGGGGTCACGTGGTAAACCAATAATCAAGGGCTTGGACGCGATTGATTTTTATTCATGTGATTTATCACAGTCATTTTTTTGCCCAACAAAAAAATGACACCTACAAAAGCCCAAAAAAGTACGGGGGTGGCAAACCACACCTACAGCAGGAAAGGACATCCTTTTAATTTATG
>Ga0256840_1002564_pt1 | contig 15845 bp, 14 predicted proteins | sample 355202metaG_FD_185969 | JGI IMG/M metagenome (GOLD analysis project Ga0256840, IMG submission 185969) | Hydrothermal vent microbial communities from Mid Atlantic Ridge, Atlantic Ocean - 355-202 | ecosystem: Environmental > Aquatic > Marine > Hydrothermal vents | place: Atlantic Ocean: Mid... | reverse complement strand
GAGGTATTATGAAAAAAATAGTTTTAGTTACATTCTTTTTGTTAGCTTTTTCGACTCAGGCTAATGCTAGTATTGGTGGTTGGTTGCTTGATAAGGCAACCGATGTTGGAACATCTTATGCTGGGGCTAAACTTGCGGGAGCTGGAAAGGGTGGAGTATGTATACAAAATGAAGTGATAGATGTAAATGATCATACATATATAGCTAATTCTCACTTATGGAGTATGCACCTCATTAAATCGTACACTAAAAATTATAAATTTTATTTGGATTATTTGGAAAAAAATGCACAAAATTTTAAACAATGGGACACAGTAGCGGTTGTATATTTTGAAAATAAGGAAGGAAAAAAGGCTTTAGAAATATATGAAAAACACGTTATGCCTTGGATTGTTGGTGTTGATAACAAAAACATCTTCCATTATAAAAATACGTACGAGCAAATAAAAAAAGAGGTTAGTTGTATTTTTTGTGGTGATAAAGAATTTGATGAAAAAATAGATGTTGAAGAAGTTTTGAAAGAAGAAAAAAGGCTAAAAGAAGCTTTAAAAATGGAGGATATAAGGGAAGAGAGAGAACAAGAATAAAGGAAAGCATGGGGGAGAAAGAAAAAATGAAACGAATTTTTTTAGGTTTACTGCTATGTGTATTTAGTGTTGGTGCTTTTGGGGAGGAGTTGCCTATAGGTAAGTGGGTAGCAGAAGAGAGCGGTTTAGAGCTTTATATAAAAAATAGAGATAGCGTGTACCTGAAAAAGAAAGGCGCACCAGATAAAGATAAGTTAAAAATGAAGTTGGAAATTAGAGGAGATAAACTTTTTATAAGTAATGAGAAAATAAAGTATGAAAAAAGGGAGGGGGTTTATTCTTTCTATTTACAAGAACTAAATAGAGGAGATGAAAAACAATACAGCGGGCACTATACAGATACGGCTAATAGAACATTAGACAATGAATTAGAGCCGAGAGGCTATATTATAAAAAATAGCACTATAGCTTTTAATATTACCTCTACTTACCATGAAAAGACTAGAAGGGTTACTTTTCGTGGTACTGCTGGCATGTTTAACACTCACAAAGAAGTTTTTAATAAATATATTGGCGATGAAGAAGTTTCAAGCTATTTACTCAAGCTTAATAATGATCAAATATTAAAAACAATAGCCCATGAAAATTATGTCCGTTTTCATAATGAAAAGATAAAAGAAGCTAGAAAAGCAATTTCTGCCGAAATGGCAACAAGAATTTTCAAGGAAGAGCAACAAAAACAGGCGGCTTTAATACAGCGTAAAGAAAGAGTTAAGAAAGAAAATGAAGAAAATCGTATAAGGGCAATTGAAGAAGAAGCTAGAACCGAAGTAAAGAGAAGGAAGAGAGAAGAAAAAAACAGAAAAAAGGATAAAAAGGATCTAGCAAATGAGGCTATTTATAGAAAAAATGGAATTTCACAAAAAAGCCTAGAGTTTGCTAAAGATAAAGTTTTTCCTTTTGGTGTTTGGCATAGTACAGAAGAAAAGCACGTAACTTTATACCTTAATAGCTTGGAAGATATGTATATTACCTATGGGGATGATTGCAAAGGTTCTTTGTATCTTAAAACTGTTTCAGTCTATCAAAAAAGAATTGTTAATAAATTCAAATTACACACATGGAAATGGGATGGCTGCACAAGACCAGTAGAGCGGTTACTAGGTGGTGCTATTGATAAAAAAACCCCTGATGTTTTAGAAGTCGCTAGGTTTCATCGATACGGTAGAATTTTCGATAAATTTGTAAGATATGATGATAAAGGGGAATCTTTAGAAGATGCGAGAGTTAAAAATATTCCTGTAAAAATAAAAGAGGATTTTATAGAAGGAGAAATTACTGAAAGTAATTATATGGAACTAAATAGCCTACTAGAAGAAATGACAGCCCAAATGAGTGACGCTTTTAAGCTTGGAAATAAAGAAAAAGCCAGTGAAAAAATGAAGGAAATAAACGAAATAAATAAAAAATTAGCCGTGAAAATGTACAACCAAGCTATAGAACTTGAAAAAGAAAATAAAAACAAAAAAGCATATTTTAATTACACTAGGTCATTAATATTTAGTTATTACTTTTTTACGAAAAATCGTATTGAGTACAATACAAGATACTCAATACCAAACGCTTTGTATAACAAAGCTCTTATGCTTATTGAAGGGCGAGGAGTTAAAAGAGATGTTCTTGATGCTTGGTGGGATTTCAAGCGCATATTAACGCCCCGAGGTACTTCAAAAGTAATAGGCTTTGCAAGCAAAGAGCTAAAAGCAAATGCTTTGTATAATATAGCTCTTTTAGATTGTAAGTTCCCAATAGAACTAAGGTCTCAATCTTTATTTTCTCAAGGAGACAATAAAAGTTTGCAAGCTAAGGGGCGCGCGGAATGTGCTGCTGCAGCAAAAAAAGCTTTAGACTTTGGCTATGATAAAAACAAAATTGATTCACTAATGGAGTCGTATAATTTGGTGTTGCCAATATGAAGATATTATTACTGTGCGTACTCCTTATTTTTTCTGCTCCTTCCTCAGCTGGCTGGTTTACAGGCATGTTGAAAATCGGTACAGGTGTTGGCATAGGGATAGGTATATCAAAAGGGCTAGAGACAAGAGAAGAAAAAATAAGAAGGGAACGGGCAGAAAAGGCAAACCGTGAACTATGGGAAATGCATGTACTATCCTCATATAATGAGGATACTTACAAAGAGCTAAGGCGGTACATAGAAGATTCTGTTTATATAACTGATATTAACAATGCGGATACTGTAGCATGGTCTTATTTTGATAATAAAGAATATGACGAAGCAATAAAAATATATAAATCCAAGGTGTTACCTTGGATTAATGATTTTTCTATTAAGCAAAAAGAGCATTATAAAAATAATTTTATCAATATGAAAACTGTTAAATCATGTTTTTTTATTGGGTGTAATGAGCTTGTAAATAAAGCAATAAAGGAAAGCATGGGGGAGAAAGAAAAAATGAAAATTTTATCTAGAGTTAAAAGAAAGGCACTTGATTTTGAAAAAAGAATAACTACAAAAATCAAAGAATAATTTTATCTCTCATACTCAAATTTTGCGCCTCTTGTCTTTTCTTTCCCTGTCCGCTTTTCGTCCTGGTCTAGCTTATAAAATTCAACTCTCTTAAAGTCCCGCTGTATCAAATCAGCAGGGGCTTTTTTTGTCTCTCTAAGTAATGCCTTATCTTCAAAAAAACGGGTTATTTTAAGCTTTACAGGTGGCTTATTAGCAAATAAAAACAAAGCTTCATTATCTTTCATTGTTCTAATTAAATAGGGTTCTAGCAAGTTATCATCTTTAACCTGCAGTCCGTCCCGTGTGGTCGTTATTTCATGCCTGATGTGCCCCAAAGTATCAGAAAGCATTTTATTTGTTTCTAAGTCAAGCCCGCTTGAAAATATACGGCTTGTAATACCACCGTTTAAAATAGTGTGTGTGTCATGCTTTCCGTATTGTTTCTCTAGCTGGCTTATGCTCTGCAAAATAATAGATATGCTTATATTTCGTTTTCTGGTGGTTGTGATGATACTGGCAAAATCAGGGATTTTAAGGTGTCCAAATTCGTCTAGTAAAAAATAGATAGGCAAGCCGTCAGGCTTAAACAAGTCATCATCTAAACAATAATGAAAAAGCTTTGTGTAAAAGATATTCATTAAAAACGAATAGTAACTAATACGGTTTTGCGGAAAAATGAGGAATAGGGCGGTTTTTTCTTCTCGTAGCATCTTAAAATCAAAACTATTAGTTGCTGTAAGGTTTGCTACATCAGGGTCTGCAAAAGCCTTTAGGCTTGTCTTGGCAGTAGCAAGAAGCCCTTGCATAGTATTTTCCGCATTGCTTATAAACCCTTTGTACTCGTTTCTAGTGTGCGGGTCTGCGTATTTTTCAATAAATAGATTTAAGGGTGTTCCATCTTCAAAATTATTAAGTAAGTGCAACACATTGGCTAAATTTGCATAAGGTTTTAGTTTTTGGTGTGAGCAAAGCACACGAGCAAGTATAGAAATAATAGTTTTAGCACCATTAGTCCAAAATGGGCTACTAGAATCTGAATTGGCGGTGTTTACTAAAATATGGGCTATTTCATCTATATCTTTATAAGCTGTAAGCCCATCTAAAGGATTAAAACGAATACTTCTTTCTATGTCTAATGGGTTTAATATTTTTACCCTATAACCCTTTTCTAATAGGTGTCCGCTGGTTTGTTTGAATATATCCCCACTAGGGTCTGTAATAACTAAAGATCCTTTTTCTTGCTTTAGAATATTGGGGATAATGAACCCCGAAGACTTACCCCAACCCGTTGAGGCAATCATTACAAGATTTTTAAAGCTGTCTTGTTCGCTTAACCTTCCACTTGCACCATTCAACACAAGCCCAGCATTTAAAGGGGATAGCAAACCAAAACGCGCAAATAATCCTAAAAATTTTGCGTTAGTTTTTCCTAGCCCGAACTGTTCAGGGAAAGCATAAAATAGGGTTCTTCTAAGAACCCACCAAGCTATTTTTAATGGGTATCCTATGAATAATATAAATACCTCTTTTATTATGCCTGCTAGAAAAGGGAAGAGTAGCACCGCAGGGGCTAAAAGCATTTTTATAGTTTCAATCATAGTTTTTTTGCGGGGGAAAGAAAAAAGGAAGATTCAAAGGAAGGTGAACCATACCGCAATAAGTAAAAGAGATAAAAAGTTGTTCATTTTTAAACTATTAGATAAATATTTATCTTAAAATAACAATGGAATACGTGAAATAAAGGTAAAAATAAAGATTCAACAAATAATACCCAGTAAAAAAGCTAGAAAATCACTCATAATAAATATTGGTTAGTTGGTAATATTTATTATATTAACCAGAAACAACAAAAATCAAAAAAGTTTGCAAAAACAAATATTTATAATATAATTATTTCAGTTATACATATTATGTAGAGCTAAGATAAAACAAAATTTCTTAAACAAAAAGCCCCGTTATGGGGCTTTTTGTTTATAGCTCTAACCACTTAATGATTAAGTAAGTTAAAACTCCTCATAAAACGGAGTTTATGAGGTTTCCTAGGAAATTATACATATTATGTATAGACTAAAAAGGTAAAACACAGCTTTCTTAAGACTGCTTTTATAGTTTATCTAGAAATCACAAAAAGCAATATTAAACCTCAAAAGATAAATATTTATCCTTTGATAGTTCTAGTCATGGGTTTAGATTCTTGTTTTTTGCTTCTTTAAGCTCTCTTAGTAAAATAGTTTTATTAAGTAAAAGATCATTTAAATCTTTGTGTTTTAAGTAGCCCTTTGAATGGTCTTGCACTATCTCAAAGTTATTTTTAAAGGTTTCTACTGCTTGCTTTCCTGCCTTGTCATTATCAAGGTATAAATTTATATCACTAAATTCTTGAGCCTCGATATAGTTACACGCTTTATCTACTAAAGAGACGGTATTTAATACTATAGCGTCGTGTGGTGGCTCTTTTAGCTTGTGTAATGACAACAAGGCTAGAAAATCAAAAAGTCCCTCAAAAACGGCTACCTTTCCCGTTTTATCTGTTCCTGTAAAATGGCTTATATCTTTAGTTTTAAGAGATCCTTTAAAATTTGGATTTCTAATTTCAAAACCTCCGCTTTCGTTGGCGTGTCCTATGGCGATATAGGAGGAGTTACCCACATTATAATGGATTTCAGAAGCGTACAAGCGCACTAAATCAGGGTCTAGTCCTCTTTTTTGCTCTAAATATTGAATTAGTCCTGAGTTTGAAATTTCACGAATAGAGGTTATAACGGGTTTATCTGTTTTTTGCTTGGGTGGCTTTGGGAGAGGTGCAGGAGTTGGCACGCTGAAAGCGTGCATATTTCCTATTATTTCCAAAACATGGGGGACGCTTTGATCATTATAGAGGGTTTGAAATAGCTCTATAATTCGTCCACCTTCTCCCATTCCGAAGTCATACCAGCTATTTAAATCAAGATTCACCTTAAAAGAGGCTGTTTTCTCCTCTCTAAAAGGGCTTAAATACCAAATACTAGAGCCTTGTATTTTAGTAGGAGTACGCCCAAGGCGTGCCATAATCTCTACTAAATTAATACTTTTAGCCTCTTCTATATTCATCTTCTTAGTATAAAATCAGCGTTCTTTTTGCTGTTCTTTTTCGTTCTTTCTCTTCTTTTCTATAATGCGGTCCAAATCACTTTTTTCTGGCTCTGGCTCTGCTGTAAATCTGCTTTTAGTGGCTTCATAGTGGGGAAGAATACCCAACGTTTTAAGGCGGTGTTTTCTGTTAGTTTCTAGGTTTACCACTCCCACTGTTTGCCCTCGCTGGTAGAGTTTAAAGCCGTTTTCAGCTAGTAAATTATTAAGCTCATCAATGCTTTTTGCTTGCTCAAAAATTCCATGCAGTTTGTTTTTCATATCTTCTTTTTTGCTTAGTTTCCCCGTTCTTTTCTTAAAAGCTTGCTCTTTGGTGCTGGTCTTCATCTGCTCTTGTGATAATGATGTATTATAAATTTTTGACTGGTTCAATTCGGGGTATTTTTCTAAAACATGGTTTTCTAGTTTTTTCTGTATTTTCGCAAATTTTGACTTACTTAGGCGTTCCCGTCTTTCGCTTCCTATCTTATTAGCACTAATACAAAAATGAATATGATGATTTTGTGTGTCTGTGTGAATATAAGCAAAAGCAAGTTGATTGCTTGCCCTTTCCTGCAGGTACATTTCCCCTAATTCAGTTAATAATCTAGAAAGTGTTTTGCTATCTAATTCATGCCTATTTTCCAGTGTTAATATTTCATGATAAAGATAGTTTCCATTTTTTCGCTTTGGGAGAAATTGGGCGTTTTTTTCAAATTGTTTGATTATTTCGTATTGTTCCGCAGATTGTGAGCAATACAAATTATGAATAATGGCACGGTGTCCACGCTCTTTTTCCATGTACTCTATTAACTGCTTAAAAGTGGGGGCTTTTCGGCTCATTGATTTAATAATCATTGATTCATTTTATTTTCTAAAAATTTTCTATTCTCGTCTTCAATAGCTTTTAATAGGCTAAAAAGTCGGCTTTCGTCGGCTACTCGTTTTATTGTGTTTGAGTGCTTCGCCATTTGATTAATATTGTTTGCGACTCCTCGCAAAATATGAACTAAATCCCCAAAATCTACCGACACATCAAGCGGAAAATCTAGCTTTTTATCTATGCTTGAAAAGGCTAGTTTTTTTAATAATGCGGTTGGTTTAATCTTCTCAGCTTTTGCCATTTTCTCTAGTTGTTTAAACTCATCAAGTGAAAGCGTCACATTCACGCGTTTATTTTTTCCTTTGTTTTCTTCTCTATATTTTTTTAAATATTCTGATTTTTTAGTCATAATTTTTAAAGCTTACGAAGTATATATTTTCACCCTTTGCCCCGTTAATTTCAGCCAAAGGGTGAAATATTAACCGCAAAAAGTGGAAATATTAAAGGGGGATTTTTAAGGGGGTTACCCCTTATACAAGTGCATATTCTGGCGAACCTGTTAAGGGTTCGTTACGAATATGCAAACTTCTATTGCGATAAGCTAATTTTAGCACGAAATTTTATGGCGGGTTTATACTCGTAAATTTTGACTTGTCAAATTTAAAGAATGGTGAAAATTTTGACTTAATAAAAAAGATGATTATCATTTGTTTAAGTAGAAGCCCCGAAGGGCTAAAACTTAGATTAAATAACTAGATAAGTAATAAAACTTATTAGTAATCAAATCAAAATCCCGTAGAAGAAAACTTCTATCATACGGGGTGATTTAGAGGGTTCGTATCTTTCAAATTTAAACCCTCAATCTTTATCGTATACCTGACGGTACAACTTATTGTCATTATTCATAATGAATATGGTAAAAAATAAAATGCAAAATTATTAATAATGCGCCCCTAACGAGGCGTATTTTTTTAAAATATCAAGGTGGAGATTTTGGAGCGATAGCGAAAAAATACTACCTTTAAATTTAAAAAAATATGGTAGTTTTAGGGGGCATATATTAATAAATCCGTGAAGGTACAACCATTTTTGCCGAAGAGGTGCGAAGCGAACAAGCCGAAGGCTTGTACTCAAGAGAAGACGCAAACCCTTAGCGGGGTGGACTCATAAGAAAAATGGGAAAAGTAATTGTTTAAATATATAAAAATATTAATCTCTCTATCCATGCTTTTAACTGGCTTATGGGGTATTGCTTCCTATTGGCAATATGACGAAATAGCCCAAGACATACACAAATTAGCAACTGAAAATATTACTATTGAAATGCTAGATAAAGAGATAGAGGAGGCAATAAGGAAGAACGACCCAAAAGAAGCGCGAATGTATTTAAAAATAGGCTCATTATTTGGATTTTCTTTAGACGAACAAAAGTACCTGTCAAGAATAAAAAAATTAGAAAGGCCTCTTAAAACAGCTAAACGAAAAATAGGAAGTTTTTTAAAAGGTTTTATGACTGGAAAGGCAAAAACTGGGGCAGGTGTTGCGGGTGCTATCACTTCAGATTTTACAGTTATTGGCGATATTCGAGATCTGCGGGAGCAATACAAAATTCATAAAAGAGGGGGAGAAGTTAATAGGCTAATTGTTAGCTTGGCGGGTGTTGGTGTTGGTTTAACTGCGTCTAGCTTTGTAACGTTTGGCACTTCCTCAGCACCTAAAGCTGGTGTTTCAACCCTAAAACTTGCCGTAAAAAGTAAAAAAATAACCCCAAGTATGCAAAAAGCTCTACTGAAACAGGGAAACAGCGCATTTAATACCAAAGGCTTTTTGATTGCGGTTAAAGGTGTTAAAAATCCGCTGAAAATTAAAAAAATAGCGGGTAAATTTTACAGTCCTGCAGGAATGCGAAAGCTTAAAAAAACATCAAAGAGCATGAACACTATAAGAAAATCTACTTCATTATCTGATGGGGTGTATTTGATGAAATTTGTAGGCAATACAAAAGATTTAAGGAGGATAGAAAAAGTGAGTTTGAAGTATGGAAAGAAAACAAAAGGAATTTTTAAACTCCTAGGGAAAGCCGTTATAGGTACTATAAGAACTTTAAAAATAGGTTTAGAGCTTATTCTATCCTTTGTATTTTTCCTTATTTCTTGCCTATTTACGCTGATTTCAATTCTTAGTTTTTTACCAAAAAAGAAGGTCTATGGCTAAAAATGGAAGTTAAAAGAAATGACTTTAATCTTTGACTTTTTGAAGCAATAAGAAGATAAATATTTATCTGAAAATAAAAACTATCCATTTGCAGAACTTGCGACGGGGGAAAATAAAAAATTTATTCCGATGGATACCAACCCCGAATATTGACCAAGGTATAAGCAATAAGCAGTATAAAAACTAAGCCCTCATACATAGCTAAAAAGGTAAGATTGAAAGTTAAATCCATACCAAAAAAAATTCTTAAAAGCACAACAAGAAGCATGATAAAAGCACTAACTATAAGGGCTTGAATCAATGAACGAACAAAAAGGCGAAGTGTAAGAATAGGGTGAAGCACGAGCATTTTAAGAAAGTGATTAGCTATATTTATGTTATGTGATCTCTTTGTTTGTTGTGGCTGGTATTCATGCTCTCTACCCTTTGTATAAATTACATTTTCTTTCTTTAGCTGTCCCCTCCTTAAAATATCCGCTTCTTTTTGTCTTAATTCTTGGGCTTTTCTGTCTAGTTCTTCCCGTTCCCACTGTAAGCGGGCTTTTTCTTGGTTGTTAGTGACTGAACTGGCTTTATATTCTACCTTGGGGCTTGGGTGGTAAGCTTCATTTATTTGCCTATAGAGCTGGGCTGATACTTTTTGTGCTTCTGGTTGTGTTTTGGTTGTGCGTTTTGAGTAAGCTCTAGCGGTTAGCATTAAACCATCAATATAAAGCTTTTCTTTATGCTTCAAAAGATCCGCAAAACTTACACCCTCACGCACCATAAAAGCAGCAGCCATTTTTGAGGCTTGTTGTGCCTCTGCTGGCTCATCACTTGAAGCCTGATTAATTAGTTTTCTTATTTTTTGCATGTGTCCCACCCACAAGAAAAATAAAAGTGTTTTATAAAGGTAAAACATTATATATTTTTCCTATTTCCCATGATAGGACAGTAAAGTAAGAAAAGTAAGAAAAACGAGCGAGCATATAAGATACATATTTATCTTTTTTAACTTGTATTTTACTTATTATTCTTATTTCTTATACTGATGTGAGAATATGGGAAATATGGGAAATTAAAAGTATATATAACGGTTAAAAAATGAATAAAATATATATAAAACAAGTATTAATAGAGCTAGGTACAAGTCAGTCAAGTTTGTATAGAGTTATGGGAAAGTTAGGAATTAAACCCAAAAAAGAAGGAAAAAAAAGCTATTTAAATGACAAGCAAATTAAGCAATTAAAAGAACATTTCAATAGTCCCACCCATGGTAAGAAAAACGGGAAAGATATTGAAATAGAACTACTTAAAAGGCTTTTGCAAAGTAAAAGCGAAGAGCTGGAAAAAGTGAGAGAGGAAAAAGATAGTTTATTAATGTGGAAGGGGCGAGCCGTTACACTGGAAGAACAAAATAAAAAACTTTTAGAACTACCAGCCCCAAAAGAAGAGAAAAAAGGATTTTTTGCTAGGCTCTTTAATATCTAAAAAATTTACTTAGTTATCAATAAAAAAATAAACACTGAAAAAAAGAAATTAGTGATTTGCTACATTGCTTGATAGAGCTAGGATTTTTGAAAAATTCCAAGATCAGCGAGCGGAATAATTAAAATAATCATTTTTGAAGTTACAAGACTAAAAAAATATATCAAAAATATCCAATTTTTAGCCCATAGACTATCATCTAACACTTTTTACATAGTTGAGTACCTAAAAATAGTATTAACCCTTAAATCAAAGATTTAAGGGTTTTTTTAGTTTTTAAAAAAGAAACCACCACCAAACTGTAAGACCTAAAAATATAGCAAAAACTTAAAATCTCTTGTTGTTGTTATTGTTTTAATTGTTTTAATTGTTTTACCCCCTCCACAAACCGCACTACTAAAGCATTCTAAGCTCTTAACTATTACAAATAAGGAGCTAGCTATTACAAATAAGGAGCTAGCTATTACAAATAAGGAGCTAGCTATTACAAATAAGGAGCGAACTATTACAAATAAGGAGCGAACTATTACAGGTAGATAAAGTTGTAATTTTTTAAAGAATCTATATACTTATTTATAGTTTATTTTTTAAGCATTAAATTATGGGGTATACATTGATTACACCAGAGAATAAAAAGCCAAAAAAAAATATGCTTGTTACTCAGTCTAACAAGTTAGTAGAGGCTAGATATAGTTTAACTCTTTACGAGCAAAGACTAGTTTTAATGATGATTTCAATGATTGAACCAGACGACGATGATTTTAAAGATTATATTATTAGGGTTTCAGATTTTAGTGATTTAATAGGGTTAAAAAGTCGTAATTTATACCCTACTATCAAGAAGTTATTAGTAAAGCTAAGAGAAAGAACTTTAGTTATTGAGAAAGGGAAAGACTACCTAATAACTGGGTGGATTTCATCAGCGGAATATGTGAGCAGTGAAGGAGTTGTAAAACTTTCCTTTGATGCAAAATTAAAACCTTTTTTACTACAGTTAAAAAAAGAATTTACAAGGCAAAGACTAGGGCAAGTAATAAAGTTTAAGGGAGTTTATACAATCCGTATTTATGGACTATTAAAGCAATATCAAAAGTTAGGAAGTAGAAGTTTTTCAATAGATGAATTTAGAAAAATTTTAGGCGTAGAAGATGGAAAATTATCCGTATTTGCAAACCTAAAAGCTAGAACAATCTTACAAGCACAAAAAGAGTTTAGCCGTCAGGATAAAGACGGGGCTTATTTTTCAGATATAAACTTTACTTTTGAAGCTATCAAGACAGGGCGAAAAGTTACAGGGCTAAAATTTAATATATTCAGCCAAAACACCCGCCCCGTTTTTGTTCCAAAAACAGCACCAGCACCGCAGGAGCAAGGCGAACAGCCAAAAGATGAAACTGTTATAAAATTAATAGAAATAGGAATCTCCAAAGTAAAAGCAGAAAAGTATTTATCTAAATATGGGGCGGAATACCTCAAAAATAAAATTGATTTACTTATAGACGGTTTAGAGTCGGGATTAGTAAAAAGCCCCGCTGGGTACTTAACAAGTGCAATTATTGAAGATTGGACAAGTGAAAAGGTGGCAGAAAAGAAGCAAAAGGAAGAAAAAAGAGCAAAAGAAGAAAGAGTAAGACTTGAAAAATTAACAAAAGAGTTAAGAGAAAAACAGATTATTAATTTAGAGCGAGAATTTTCAAATTTAGAACGAGAAAATTATTTAAAAAACCTTTCAGAAAAAGAACAAACAGCACTTTTAGAAGAATATAAGGCACAAGCTGGATTTACTGGAAAGTATGCTAAAGATTTTAGCAATACCCTTGCTAGTATTTGGTTATTAGAAAAAATACCAAATTACAAAGAAAGAAAACAAGATTATATAAACAAAAACCTAAATATATAAGTAATTGATTCTGATATGCTTTTAACAAGATAAGGGAGGTGGAAATTAAAAAAAACTAAATATTCTTTAAAATATAAAAACGCCTTGCAAGGGTGCTAGTAACACCCCGCAAGGCTTCAAATTAACGACTAAGTAAGGAGTCGAAAAAATGCAAGCATACAATATCAAGAATGCCCGTAAAAAAATACTAGCGGGTTCTTTTGTGGTTTATTTAATTTTAGCGGTATCTTTGGGGGTATCCATTGCTTATTGGTACATTCTAGCAGGGGCAGGAAATACAGAAGATAAAACAACTTTTTGGACTTTTATTATTTGGCTAGTGGTTGCCGTGGGTTTTGTAGCTGAAATAGTAAAAAAAGTTACTATTTCAATGTTTAGAAATATGACTATTTGGAGTGTTGCAACCTTTGTTTCAATACTTACGGTAATGGGTACTTATTCTATACTAGACCAGGACAAGCAAAGCGAACTTACAAAACAATCAGACGGTTACAAGATAGCTTTAAGCCAGAAAACCGAAGCACTGAAACAGCAAGCAAAATATGCTTATGCTCAAAGTTTTAATATTACCGATTTAGAAGAGAGAAAAAGAAAGGCAGGAAATAAAGCCCACTGGGGAACTTATAACAGCCTAAAAAAAGATATTGAAGCTAGAAAAAAATATTTATCAGCCGTCAATACCCTCTCTTTGTCAGAGCAAGGCGTAAAAGTAGGCGGGGCGGGTACAGTATCCAGTAACCCCCTACTTTCAAATATTGCCGAATTATTGGGAATATCTGATGAACTTTTGAAATCATTATTTTATTTATTAGTTACCGTTCTTTTGGAAATTGCGGCTTTCTGGATAGGTGGGAAAGTTGAAGAATTAAAAAATATTATCTATCTCACAGAAGCGGAAATTTTAGACTTAAAATTAAAAGCTTTTTACGGGGTAACAATGGCGGAACTCAATTCTGGAATTTTTGCAGGAGTGGTACAGGCTCAAATTAACGAGATAGAAGCAGAAAAACAAATTGAACAAATAAGAAAAGTAAGCCGTCAAAAATTACCCGCAAATGAAGCCGTACAGCAAATAGAAGAAATAAAAAATCAAAGTGAAAAGGAGAAAGAAAAAGCAAAACAACAACACACAGAAAACGCCACACAACCGCCCCGCCCTACTTTCGCTCAAATAGAGCCAGATTTTCAGCCTAAAGACTTAAATATAACACCTAAAACTTGCCCCTCTTTTGGTTTTGGTTTTCTCTCAAATATTGCACCTAAAAAGGAGCAAAGCGCACCTAAACAGGGGCAGGGGGCAGAGAGGGGTGCACCTAAAAAGGGGCAGTTAAAAAGCACCCCTAAGGTTGATATAACAAGCGGAGGGGCAGGGGGCAGAAGGAAAAAAGAGACTCCAGACACAGGAACAAGCGGGAAAAATTCAAATAGATATAAAGCACTTAAAAAAGCAATAGGGACGGGAGAGGTGCGCCCCTCATATAGAGGAATCAAAGCTTTTAAGTATGGAGGGCGAGGAATGGGGGCAAGTACTGTTAAAATCTATATGGAAGCCCTAAAAGAAGAGGGTATTATTAAGGCATAAGAAAGAAAAAAAGGACTCATGAGTCCTTTTTTTATGTATGAAAGAAAGCATTAAGATATATATTTATCTTTTATGTTATTCTTTAAAAGATAAATATATATCTTAATGGTGATAAAAATGAAAGATGAATATGATATAAAAACAGGGGAGCTTTTCGCAGAAAAGCAAACGCTATTAAAAGGGAAAAATAAGGACTTTCAGAGGCTACATATTGAAAAGATAGTGAAGGGAGGAAAGAAGAAAACGACCGTTAGTATTGAGACATTAAGCTATGAATTTTTAGCCTTAAAACTTGGGACAATGCCTCATACTAGAGAAGCAAATGAAAAAATCAAAGAATGGCTAACTGAAAAAATGGAAGCAGGGGAGAAAGAAGGAACATATGATCCCGAAGCACAGTACAACTTTAGCTGTTGGCTAAAGCAAGTTATTTTATGGGAGATAGTAAGTGATAAGGTGGCGCGTAGGTGGTGGGACAATATAGAGGTTTAAACTTTGACTTTTTCATAAAGTAACTATAATAGCTATTATAGTTACTAACAAAAAGGTTTATGAATATGAAAGTTATGACAGCAAAAGAGGCTAAAAATTCTTTTGGTATCTTTATAGATACCGCACAAATTGAGCCTGTACTGGTTACAAAGCGACAACGTCCTATAGGGGTTTTTCTTTCTATTCAAGAAATAAGCAATATTCCAGAGCTTAAAAAATCCTTATTAAAGTATATGGATGAAAAAGTTAAAAATCCGTTGCTTGCAATGCTTGGAGCAAACAAGGCAAATAGAGCTTTTGTATCAGCAGAAGAAGCAGATAATTTTATTTTGGAACTACGCAACGAATGGAAATAATAAAATCCCCTGTTTATTTTGATACCAATATTTTTATTTATGCAATAGATGGGCATGAAGAATACCAAGACTTACTACAAAATATGTTTGAGCATATAGCAGAAAATAAAATCCTTGTTATAACAAGTGAGCTAACACTGGCGGAATGTCTTGTGAAGCCAATGAGGGACGAAAACAAGGAGTCAATAGAGCAATACACGAACCATATTAAAACCAGTGAGCTTTTGAAAGTTAAAGCAGTATCAAGAAATATTTTAATCAGTTCAGCAGATACTAGAAACAAGCTAGGATTAAAGCTACCTGATGCCATTCATATGGCAACGGCTATAGATCAAGAGTGTAAAACATTTATCACTAATGATAGAAAACTAAAAGCTCCTGAAGGAATGGAAAGAATTTATATTAAAGATTTACTTTAAGATAAATATTTATCTTTTGACTTTTTAAAGTTACTGAATAAGATTTTTATGTGTGCAGAATAAGGCGGGGTAATCTGCGCCTTGTCTCTTGGTTTAGAAGTAGGGCGGGGCGTTTAAGTGTGCCTTAAATTTTTAGTATTTATAGAAGCTAGTAAAAAGCCCACCTTGTAAGGTGGGCTTTTTTTGTGCTACAAGGAAAACTTAATGAGGAGGTATTATGAAAAAAATAGTTTTAGTTACATTCTTTTTGTTAGCTTTTTCGACTCAGGCTAATGCTAGTATTGGTGGTTGGTTGCTTGGTAAGGCAACCGATGTTGGAACATCTTATGCTGGGGCTAAACTTGCGGGAGCTGGAAAGGGTGGAGTATGTATACAAAATGAAGTGATAGATGTAAATGATCATACATATATAGCTAATTCTCACTTA
>Ga0256840_1002563_pt1 | contig 15848 bp, 17 predicted proteins | sample 355202metaG_FD_185969 | JGI IMG/M metagenome (GOLD analysis project Ga0256840, IMG submission 185969) | Hydrothermal vent microbial communities from Mid Atlantic Ridge, Atlantic Ocean - 355-202 | ecosystem: Environmental > Aquatic > Marine > Hydrothermal vents | place: Atlantic Ocean: Mid... | reverse complement strand
GAAATAAGGAACTGGGATAAAGTAGAGGAAGTCTACTTAAACCCAGAAAATCAAAAAATTGAAATCGAGCAAAAAGAGCGGGCATAAATTTACAACTTTAGGCGACAACTAGTTTGACAATTACCGTCGTGCCTGTCAGAGCATATTGCGTTAAATCAATCGTTTCCCGAAAGGTTTCAAAACCTTCCTTCATATAAGAAATGCCTAAAAATAAAAAACCCATACCCGCTAAAATTGCACCGAGCCCTTTTAAAGTTTTATTTTTTTGCAACACGAGCAAGATACCAAGCACTAGCATCGGCATTGCATAAGCAGCGATATCTACTTTTAAACCAAAGCCAGCGATTAACCAGGCGCCAGTGGTTGTGCCTAAATTAGCACCAAAAATAATTCCTATACCAGCAGCTAGATCTAATATTCCAACACTTAAAAATGAAATAGTGATGACAGTGACCAAAGAACTGGATTGCATCAAGGTGGTAGAGATCACACCAAAACCTAGGCTTTTCCATAATTTATCAGTACTGATACTTAAAATATTTTCTAATGTACCTCCTGTAAAGGATTGAAAACCCTGCTCTAAAGACAGCATGCCGAAAAGGAAAATCGCCACGCCTGCGGCAATTTGATTAAAATCGGGACTTAACCACAAAGCATAGGCAAGTAATATGAAAATAATGAGTAACAGTATTTTTTTATCATTATAAATAAGACCATTCATAAGCCAATCGTGTCATTATAAGCTATAATTTACTGCTTATTTACGTATAGAACCTACACGCATGTTGACTGAATTTAAAACGATTGGCATTTTAGGGAAATCCAGTGGTTCGAGCATTGCCGAGACTTTGAATGAGCTCTATCAATTTTTAAAGCCGAATTACCAAATCATTATTGACTCGACTAGCGCCTCCTTAGTCTCTGACTTTTCTGGCCGAGCTATCTCAGCCGAAAAACTTGCTCAGCACTGCGATGTCTTACTAGCCGTAGGTGGTGATGGAACATTTTTATCTGCAGCACGCATTGCAGCAGGCAATAATATCCCGCTTATCGGCATTAATCTTGGACGTGTCGGCTTTCTAGTAGATATTTCACCTGATGAACTATTGAGTAAATTAGACGATATATTAAAAGGCAGATTTCGTAAAGAAAAACGCTATTTATTACGTACAAAAATTATTCGTAACAAACAAATTATCCATGAAGAAACTGCAGTTAACGAAGTCGTTATTCATCGCTGGGTTACACCGAGTATGATTGAGTTACAAACAACAATTGATGGTGTATACCTTAATACCCAGCGTTCTGATGGTTTAATTATATCAACACCGACGGGCTCAACGGCCTATGCATTATCAGCAGGTGGGCCTATTATTCACCCTTCATTAAATGCTTTATTATTGGTGCCACTCAACCCGCATACTTTATCTAATCGCCCTATCGTGATTGGTGATAACTCTGAAATAGAAATTAATTTCATTAAAACCAACGAAATTAATGCCCAAGTCACTTGCGATCATATAGCCATTCCTGATGTATTAATCAGTGATACAATTCTGATCAAAAAAGACCCTAACCCGATTACTATACTGCACCCAGAAAATCATGATTTTTTTCATACTTTACGTGATAAACTCAGCTGGAGCAGTGGCTACCTTATCTAATTATGTTACAAAATCTTAATATTACTGATCTTGCTATCGTTGAATCTTTAGATCTAAACCTAGAAAAAGGCTTATCGGTACTAACGGGTGAAACCGGTGCAGGTAAATCTATTTTACTCACTGCCTTGGGGCTCGCTTTAGGTGAAAGAGCTGATGCTGGCTATGTACGCCCTGGCAGTCAACGTGCTGAAATCACTTTAAGCTTTGACTTAAGTGATGCGCCTAACGCACAAGCATGGTTAGAAGAAAATGAACTAGATGCCGATAAGCAATGTTTAATTCGTCGCACTATTCGTCAAGATGGCCGCTCAAAAGCCTATATTAATGGTAGTCCAACAACCCTTCAAGCTTTAAAACTCCTTAGTTCTCAATTAGTTGAGATTCACGGCCAACATGCTCACCTAACTTTATTAGAAAGCGATGAACAGCGGGAATTACTCGATAACTACGCACAAAATACAAGTTTACTAGCGGACACTAATCAAGCCTATCTACAGTGGCGTGCCAATTTTCATGAATTAGAAGCATTAATTAAATCCTCAACAGATCAAAGTAATCAAGAAGATTTATTGCGTTATCAACTTAACGAACTAGAACAGTTAGATTTAGTTAATTATAATTATGCTGCGCTTTCTGCAGAACATACGAAGTTAGCTAATTTAGAACAAATATTAAACGTTGGGCAAATCCAGCTTAATTTGTTATCAGAAAATGAACAACAATCTGCAAATCATTTAGTGAATCAAAGTATCAGCGCTTTAACGGGCTTAACCTCATTAGCCAGCGAGTTTGATGAGCCAAATAAACTATTAATTGAGGCGCAAATTCAAATCAATGAAGCCACACAACAATTACGCCGTTTTCTTGAGTCTCAGGAAATTGAACCACAACGCATGCAAGAATTAGATAATCAAATTAGCATTATTCAAAATCTATCACGAAAACACCATGTTAGCCCTGATGAACTACCTCAAGTTGCCGAAAAATTAAACCAAGACTTAGAGAATTTAAGTCACAGTACCGAGCGCATAGACGAGTTAAATAGTCTTGTTCAGCAAAACCAACAACAGTATTTTTCTCTTGCAAAAACACTAAGCCAAAAACGCATAAAAAGTGCCAAAAAACTATCCACACTCATTTCTTCGATGATTCAAGAACTTGGTATGCCACAGGGTGAATTTAGCATCAACGTAACAGCTCAGGCAATTGAGCAGCCTAAAATCAATGGTATAGATAAAATAGAATTTTTAGTCAGTGCTAATAAAGGCCTGCCCTTGCGCCCTTTAACTAAAGTCGCCTCAGGGGGTGAGTTATCACGTATCAGTTTAGCCATTCAGGTCACAACTAGCCATGATAAAAATGCAGCTACCATGATATTTGATGAAGTGGATTCAGGTATCGGCGGTGGCATTGCCGAGATTGTCGGGCAGAAACTACGTACTTTAGGAAATAAAGCACAAGTCTTATGTGTTACCCATTTACCACAAGTCGTAGCGCAAGCGCATCAACACTTATTTGTTTATAAAAGTAATGATACAGCCATGACTACCTCACAAGTTAGAACCTTAACAACTGAACAGCGTATAGAAGAGATGGCTCGCATGCTAGGTGGAGTGAACATAACACAATCAACCTTAACTCATGCGAAAGAAATGTTAATGACGGGACAAACCAATCTATAAACTGCTTTAGCTAAGAAGTGCCCACACAATAATGCTAATTTTATAAGTCCAATAAACTCTCGGAAAATACGACAACTTGATTTTTACCCAATTTTTTCGCTTGATACATGGCTAAATCAGCATAATGAATAAAACTATCAATATCCTCTCCTTGCTCGTGCAATGCCTGTTGTGTTACGCAAAACATGCCAATACTGGCACTAATTGAGACAAGTTGCCGATCAAATATCCACTGTAGTTCTGCAATGACTTTACGAATTCTTTCGGCAAAGGCCAAGCCATTACTAGCATCAGGGTGTGAAAATAGCACGACAAACTCTTCCCCACCAAAACGAGCAACAACATCTGAGTCGCGCATTTCTTGTTGTAAAGCTTTAGCCACATCAATTAAAACTTGATCACCACAACTATGACCATATTTATCATTAACGGCCTTAAAAGAATCCAAATCTATTAATAAGAGGCATAAAGTATCGCCATTTCGTGCTGTTCTAGCAACTGACTGAGCGACTTGTGAATAAAAGAAACGTCGATTATATAGACCCGTTAAGCTATCTTTCATGGATAGGCTTTCATAACGTTTTTTTAACGCACTCGCCTCAGCGAGTGCATTTTCTAAATGCTCTGTTTTTTCCATAATCTGCAACTCCATTTTCTTTAATAAACGAAAGTTGCTAATTAACTGCCCCAGCATATTTTTGTAAATAACTAATAAACGTAGATGCCAATCAGAAAAATAATGCGCCTCAGGGTGCGAAATATTTAACACTCCAAATAATTCACCCAACACGATAACCGGTACACTTATAATAGAGCCAGGAATAAATGCCTTATCCACGGCAGCGAAATTCTTATTATTATGACAGTCAGAACATTTTTGTAGTTCACCGAGTTGTGCCGCTAAACCAATAATACCTTCACCTATTTTAAAGGTTAACGGGCTATGTTTTCTATGTTCGCCACTTGATGCTTCGCCTGCACTCAGTCCGGTTAAATTAACTAAACAATCATCTTTAGTTTTAATGAAAAAAGAACAGCGTTCCATATCCTGATGACTCATTAAGATATTCAATGCATTTAACACCAACTCTTTTTCACTGGTATTGTGCTGATTATTTTCTATTTCAGATAAACTTCTGACCACTGATAATGAATTCAATAAATCAACAAGTATATCCTGAAAGTCGAGTATATCGACTTCACCTACATCCTTAAATCCCATATCCTTAAATCCCATATCCTTATTTACCTATCATCGCTTTTACTAATGCGTTTAAATCATCCATTTTTTCAGATATTTCTACTTGAATACTTAATATTTCCGACTCTTTTAGCCCTAAAATCTTCATTAGATCAGCACCTTCTCTGGGGATCTGATCTTCATTGCTCCGCATCATTATTAGCAAAACATTAACCAGCCTTAATAAATGAATCATCAGCAATGCCTCACCCTGATAATGGGTATCAGTATAGTGCTTTATTATATTGCGAAAGGTCATAGGCAACTGCCAGCGCTCTAATAAATAGCCACCCACCTGATATTGATCAATATCATAATTTTGCACCATAAGTTTATCTAAAGTAAACTCACCTTTTTCCTCTAGTAATAATAATTGATCTATCTGTTTAGGATAAACATGAACCGCAGCCAATAATCCTATATGCAACAAAATACCTGACGTATAAGCTAATGAAGGCTCTAAAGACTCCTGGTTTAGTAGCATAGCTAATTTCTGAGCGCTGACAGCTGTTAATAAAGTATTAAACCAAAACTGTTCAGGCTCAAAATGAGTACACTGGCTACTATCCAGTGCCGTACCAAGCAAAATACTTAAACTGAGGTTTTTAACTAATTTCAAACCTAACACATTAATAATAGCAACTTTTAAGTTGGTGACTGTACCAGGACAACCAAAATAAGCAGAATTCGCTAATCCAAGCAAGCGACCGACAAGAATAGGTGATGTGGATAATAATCTAACCAACTTATCTAACTCAATGTCCGGGTCATTAAGCGCCGTTAAAATACACCTACTCTCCTCAGGTAAAGGCGGTAAATTCTTTAATTTAGAAATATCCAGCTGCATGAGTTGGGTAGATAACATAAGGCTTTTATTCCGTTTAATGAGGTTTATTATTCTGTCAGCGATGTAATTTTTAAAGTCACTCTGAGCTGCCGATATATTTCTGCGGGTACAGCATCGTGGAAAACCAATAAGCTACGGCGCGTCTTATCAACCTGTACTTGTAAAATAATAAGCCATGCATTAACGACGCTAGAGCCTAAAATCTGTACTGCTATTTTATCTTGTAACTGCCAAGAGAATTGGGCGCTATACTTTAAAGTAAATAGATAAACCCCCTGCTGATAACGATGTAACTGAAAATACAGGCTATAGATGACTAATATGACTAAGCAAAATATCAAGCCAAAGTCGACTGACAACACTAATAAACTTATTATAGCTAAACTATGCGTTATTATAATAAAAATAAGTAAATAACGTGATTGCTTAACTTCAATCCATAAAGGCACTTCGGATTTTATCGACAAGCTGCTTTAATCCTTCTGTTTTAGGTGAGCCATTAGCAAAAAAATAAGCCAATAAGGCATCATCCTCCAAAGCTAATAATTCTAAAAATAAACGCTGTTCAGAGTTATCAGCTGTTATATAACGGCTTTCAAGATAACAGCATAAAACGGCATCCAGCTCTTTAGTGCCACGCCGACACTGCCAGCGTAAACGTTTGAGCGCTAAATTCAACGCTTAACCTTCTTGCCTAATTAATAACAGTTGCTTAATTTCCCCAATGGCTTTTGCAGGGTTCAAACCTTTTGGACAAGTATCAGTGCAATTCATAATAGTATGACAACGATATAACTTAAAAGGATCCTCTAATTCATCTAAACGTGCACCGATATTTTCATCACGACTATCATTAATCCAGCGATACGCTTGTAGTAATACTGCAGGCCCTAAATAGCGCTCACTATTCCACCAATAACTTGGACAACTGGTCGAGCAACAAGCACATAGTACACACTCATATAAGCCATCTAGCTGCTTACGCTCTTCGATGCTTTGCAAGCGTTCACTATCCGCTGGCGCGGGTGTTTGTGTTTTTATCCATGGCTTAATCGAAGAATATTGTGCATAAAAGTGGGTCATATCCGCCACTAAATCTTTGACTACATCCATATGCGGTAGTGGAAATATTTTCACCGTGCCTTTAATATCAGCAATTGGCTTAATGCAGGCTAAAGTATTTTTACCATTAATATTCATCGAACAAGAGCCACAGACTCCTTCACGACAAGAGCGCCTGAAAGTTAAGCTACTATCAACTTCATCTTTAATTTTGATAATTAAATCTAAAACTTTCGCGCCACATTGGTCCAAGTCAATCTCATAGCTATCAATACGAGGATTCTCGTCAGTATCAGGATCCCAGCGGTAGACTTCCACACGTTTAATCCGTGTTACGCCTTTAGCCGCTGGAAAATGTTTACCTTTTTGTACTTTTGAATGCTTCGGTAAAGTAAATTCAACCATTAGTAGACCCTCTTTTTCGGTGGAATCATTTCAACATCATCGGTTAAGGTATACATATGCACCGGACGATAATCAATTTTCACTTTATTATTCTTAAGCCACAATAAAGAATGCTTTAACCACTCCTTATCATCTCTTTCAGGGTAATCATCGCGCGCATGACCGCCGCGACTTTCGGTACGGTTTGCTGCCGCACCCATAGTGACTAAAGACAAATCCAGTAAATTATTTAATTCTAGCGCTTCAACTAAATCCGTATTCCAGATCAAAGAACGGTCGCTAATTTTAATATCTGCAAATGAATCACGTACCTTGGCAATTTCTTGCTCGCCTTTTGCCAAAATATCAGCCGTTCTAAAAACCGCAGCATGATTTTGCATCGTATGCTGCATATTTAAACGCACTTCAGAAACCTTTAAGCTTCCTTGCGCATTACGAATCTTATCAAAACGCACCAAAGACGCATTATATATGCCTTCAGACAAAGGTTTATGTGCCGTACCCGGCTTAATTAATTCTGCACAACGTATCGCAGCCGCACGCCCAAAGACGATAATATCTAATAATGAATTAGAGCCCAAACGGTTCGCGCCATGCACCGAAACACAAGCCCCCTCGCCTATCGCCATTAACCCCGGCACCACCGCATCAGGATCGCCATCCTTTAAAGTCACTACTTCTGCTTTATAGTTAGTGGGAATACCGCCCATATTATAATGTACTGTAGGAATAATTGGGATTGGTTCTTGCGTCACATCAACACCAGCAAAAATCCTAGCCGTTTCAGAAATCCCCGGTAAACGCTCATGTATCAATTCTGGATCTAAATGCTCTAAATGTAAAAAAGCACAATCCTTATTCTCCCCTACACCACGCCCGGCAATAACTTCCATAGTAATAGCACGACTCACAACATCACGCGAGGCCAAATCTTTAGCATGCGGCGCATAGCGCTCCATAAAACGCTCGCCTTCAGAATTAGTTAAATAACCGCCCTCACCACGCACGCCTTCAGTAATTAAACAACCAGCGCCATAAATTCCCGTAGGATGAAATTGAATAAATTCCATATCCTGCAAGGGTAGACCGGCACGTAAAACCATGGCACTACCATCGCCTGTCACCGTATGCGCTGAAGTACAGGAAAAATAACAGCGCCCATACCCTCCAGTAGCCAAAACTACAGTATGTGCTTTAAATACATGCAAAGCTCCATCATCTAAACACCAAGCCAAGACCCCGCGACACACGCCTTCTTCCATGATTAAATCAAGCACGACATATTCAATAAAAAACTCAGCTTCATGCTTTAGTGCTTGTTGATATAAAGTATGTAAAATCGCATGCCCTGTAACATCCGCAGCTGCACAAGTACGTTGCGCTGTACCTTCACCAAAATGCGTCGTCATACCACCAAAAGCCCGCTGATAAATTTTGCCATCAGGGTTTCGTGAAAACGGCACACCATAATGCTCTAATTCTAAAACTGCGGGGATTGCTTCACGACACATATATTCAATTGCATCTTGGTCACCCAACCAATCCGAACCTTTGACCGTATCGTACATATGCCAGCGCCAATCATCTTCACCATTATTACCCAAAGCGGCACTAATACCACCTTGAGCCGCAACGGTATGACTGCGTGTTGGAAAGACTTTAGAAATACAGGCAGTTTTTAAGCCTTTCTCTGCCATGCCAAAAGTCGCACGTAAACCCGCACCACCCGCACCAACAACGACAACATCGTATTCATGTTCAATAATTTTATATTTATCTGTCATTTTTAGCCTACTGAAATAGCGATGCGAATAGCAAAAACCAGCGCAGCAATCGCCGCCCCCATAAAAGTCAATTTGACTAGCCAAACGGTGACAATTTTCAACCATTCAGGACTTAAGTAATCTTCAATAACCACCTGCAACCCCAAAGCCGCATGATAAAAACCAACAAAAGCCCAAGCAATTAATAAGGTAAAATTCAATGGACTAACCAGCCATTGTTTTATTTCAGGATACGAAGCATGAAATAACTGCTGCACAAAGAGAATGAGCCAGAAAGATAAGGGTATTAAAGCGACAGCGGTAACACGTTGCATCCACCAATGTTTAGTACCACTTTTAGCAGAACCTAAGCCGCGCGCTTTAGCTAAAGGCGTTTGATACTCCATGATTAAACTCCCATCTGGACAAATAAGAAACTCAGGCCGGTTAATGCCACCGAGCCAAACAACTCTAAAATAATATAATAATTCATTAAGAGCTTATCGTAGGTTTCGCCGGAATCCCAGAATAAATGCCGTACACCGTGACATAAATGAAAAAATAAGGCATAAATCATCAGCCATAGTGCCAGCTCAACCAGAGGCAACTGAATAAATGCCTGCATCGTATTAAAGCTACTTGCACCGCACTGAATCATTGCTAGGCTAACAACAAATAATAGCAACCCAGCCGTCAACAACACACCAGTCATACGGTGGGTCACAGAAATAATAGCTGTTAAGGGTAATCGGTAGACTTGCAAATGAGGGGAAAGCGGTCTTTTTCTCTGTTCCATGGCACTATTTCACTAGACTTAGAATTAAGATTCTAATAATACAGCGTCGCTATTGATTATTCCAAAACAATTTGTGCGTGTCGCTTAAAATTCGTGCTTTAGCTAATACGATATTAGAAGGGGGAAGTAAACAGCGTATTGACTGCTAGCCAATATATAAAAAAATAGGCCGAATAAGTTAAATAATTTAACTTATTCGGCCTATCAATCTAACAAATAAAAAACTAAGCTTATTCTGAGATTGTAGTCAATTTCGCTGCTAATTTGCCAGATGCAATACCAAAACCTAGACCAAGAACAAGTGAGAAAGAAATAATAAATAAAGGATTATCCCAACCTGCATTTAACAGCACGTCTGTTGAAAGTTTGCCAGGTGTTTGCAGTAAATAAGCAAATGTTGCCGAATAACCTAATACACTAGCAGGAATCGTTGCTAAAGCCGGTATGTTTGCAGCTAAACACATAGCAATAACGGTGACTGTCACAATAATAGCTGCCATTAAAGAAAAACCAAGTAGATTATCAGGTGAAATTGTAGCAATTTCATACGCTGCATAAGTTGCAACAAATACACCAAAAACACTGCATACAGCTGTATTAATAGCGGCTTTATTATCACCACCTAAGGCAAAATAAGCAGCCCATGTAATAGTTACTGCCCAAATTAAAAATACACCACTTAAAGGACCAACCGCTAAAAATGTTGCTAATCCTGCTAAAAGCCCAATACTGACAGATAGCGCTGAAAGACCATTCATATTAATATCTCCATAGTATCACCTCTTTTTGATAAAACTTTGTGGCGAGATGGATACCACAAAATTTAAATTAAATATGGCTTGATAGGCTAATAACCAGCCTATCACACAATATTGCTTGCTGATTTAAACATACATAATTGACCTGTGCAATTTAAGCCTCTTGCTTGCCAGTAAATAAAGCAAAGCTTAGCACTAAGGAGCGTGCATGAAATAATTTATACATTGTCATCTAGGGCGCAGGTCTTCAGCCTGCATTTTAAAGGGCAGACTAAAGTTCTGCGCCCCATTCTTAGATAAAAGCCTGCTTTATCGCCCATGCCACATCTGCTGCTTGTTTATTCTCTTGCACATCATGGACACGAAATATTTGCACGCCCTGCATAACACCTAAAGCGGTAGTGACCGCCGTTGCTGTCACTAACTCTATGGGTTCAGTCACAGCACAAATACTGCCCATAAAACGTTTACGACTTGTACCTAATAAAACCGGATAGCCAGTGCTAACAAACTTATCTAAATGTGCTAATAAATCTAAATTATCCTGCTTACGCTTACCAAAACCAATGCCAGGATCAATGGCAATATTGTGCTTTTTTACTCCTGCCGCTAATGCCTGCTCAATTCGTGCTTGTAAATGCGTTAACACCTCACTTACCACATCCTCATAATAAGGTTCCTGTTGCATAGTTTTCGGCTGACCTTTGATATGCATCAAGATAATTGGCACATCGCGCTGCGCGGCGACAGAAAATATCCTTTTATCTTGCAAGCCTGCGGAAATATCATTAATTAGCGTTGCCCCTGTATCTAATGCCGCGTCTGCTACCGCACTTAAAGTTGTGTCGATACTAATCGCAATGCTAGTTGATAATTCTTGGCGTATCGCCGTTATCACCGGTACGACACGTTGTATTTGCTCTTCTGCAGAAACTGGCTCTGCTCCTGGACGCGTCGATTCCCCGCCGATATCAATAATATCTACACCCTGCTCTATCATTTGTCGCGCCTGTTCTACCGCGCTGGCTGTATCGGCATAATGACCACCATCCGAAAAACTATCAGGGGTGACATTAAGAATGCCCATAATTAAAGGATGAGTTAGATTATTAAACATAAGGTCTTTACTCTTACAAAATTTATTAAGAAATACGCCAATATGCCGGGGCAGCGTATATAATAAGCGGTTATTTAACCAAAGCTCAGAAGAGTACAGGGCCTTATCGCTCTTCCTCGCTATACTTATTATACAGATAGTTATGACTTCACCGCGTATTGCATGGGCCGTTACTGGCTCCGGACACTATATTGAAGAATGTATAGAGTTTATGCTGACTTTAGATAATGTCGATTTATATTTAAGCCAAGCAGGAGAAGAAGTGCTAAAAATGTATGGCATTCAGATTAACGATTTACGCGATCGCGTGCATATTTACCGTGATAAAACGGCCTCTGCTCCACCGGTTGGTTTATTTTATAAAGGCTATTATCATACCTTGGTTGTCGCACCAACAACCTCTAATACCGTTGCAAAATGTGTACTAGGCATTGCTGATTCATTAGTCACTAACCTTTATTCTCAAGCTGGAAAATGTCGCATTCCTAATATTGTTTATCCTTGCGACATTGCCCCAGAAATGAAAACAACGGCTCCCGGAGGTGAAGTAATGGTTTACCCACGTAAAATTGACCTAGAAGCAACCGATAAATTGCGCGACATTGAATACACAACTGTTGTCGAAAGTGTCGATGAACTGATTATTGCCGTACAACAACAACTTGCCTCACTAGCATGAGTGAACATATCTTATTTTTAACCGGTAAATTAGCAGAAAAGCAATTGCATCAGATTTTAACAAAAATGCAGCCGGAATTTACTTATACGATACATCACCTTAGCGTTACAGTGGCTGCCCTTATGACTGCAGACATGATTGGCCGCCGTTTAAAAGACACCTTCAATGCCGACCGTATCATGGTCCCTGGACGTTGCCGTGGCGATTTAGAGGTATTATCAAACCTCTTAAACACCCCTGTTGAGCGCGGCCCTGATGAATTAAAAGACCTGCCCCTTTATTTTGGTAAACAAGCACACAAAATTGACCTCAGTCATTACGATGTTAAAATTTTTGCAGAGATTGTCGATGCGCCTAATGTCAGTGTTGATGAGGTCGTTAAGCGTGCTTACTATTATAAAGAAAATGGCGCAAACATTATTGATATAGGCTGCTTGCCTGATACCCCTTTTGCGCATATGGAAGATATTATCCGTACGCTCAAACAAGAGGGTTTTTTGGTTAGCATTGATTCTTTAAACACAGATGACTTATTACGTGGTGCACAAGCAGGTGCAGATTACATGCTAAGTTTGCATGAAGGCACGCTATGGGTTGCCGATGAAGTCGATGCCATACCGATTATTATCCCGGAAAAACATACTGATCTGAGCTCTTTAGATAATGTCATTGCCATTTTACAGAGTAAAAACCAGCCCTTTATCGTTGACCCCATTCTTGACCCTTTACATTTTGGTTTTACTGACTCCGTCGTTCGTTATCATGCTGTCCGGAAAAAATATCCTGACATTGAAATGATGATGGGAGTGGGTAATATTACAGAGCTCACCCATGCGGATACTGTAGGTATGAACGCCATATTATTAGGCATGTGTTCAGAGCTTGATATTAAACATATTTTAGCCACAGAAGTGAGTCAGCATGCTTGCCGCGCTATTAAAGAAGCTGATTTAGCGCGGCGTATTATGTATGCGGCCAAAGAAAATAATACCTTACCTAAGCATATTGACCCCGGCCTAATGGCTTTACATGAACCATCCCCCTTCCCTTATGCTTTGGATGAAATAAAAGAGTTTGCCGCTCAAGTCAAAGATCCAAGTTTCCGTATTCAAATTAGTAGCGAAGGGGTACATATTTATAACCGCGAAGGCTTGCACAGTGCTATAGACCCCTTTGATTTATACCCTAAACTAAGTGTTGAAGAGGATGCTGGACATGCTTTTTATTTAGGTGTCGAACTAGCGCGCGCAGAAACTGCATGGCAATTAGGTAAACGCTTTAACCAAGATCAATCTTTAGATTGGGGCTGTGCTGCAAAAATTAACGAACCAACCGTTGATTTACATACGTTCAAACCCGCTGGAACCACATTTAAAAAATCATGATTCAAGAAACTATTGTAACCACGCAAAATAGCACAGGCGAAACACATATTGCCCCTATGGGCATTCATGTGGCAGGTGATGAATTTGTTATTCTTCCCTTCAAGCCATCAATCACTTTAGATAATATTTTGGCTAATAAAAGCGCCATTATTAATTACACAGATGATGTACGAATTTTTGCCGGCAGTCTAACAGGTCATCTTGATTGGCCTTTAAAAAAAGCTAAAAAAGTGAAGGGTTATTTTTTAGAAAATTCTTTAGCGCATTGCGAAGTCGAATTAACTCATGTGGAAGATGACCCCGTGCGCCCTAAATTATTCTGCCGTGCTATTCAGCGAGTAACTCACGCCCCTTTTGCTGGTTTTAATCGCGCCCAATTTTCAGTTTTAGAAGCCGCTATCCTATTAAGCCGTATTACTCGCTTATCGCCAGCAAAAATCCACACGGAGCTAGAATATTTGCATATTGGTTTTAATAAAACAGCAGGACCACACGAAAGAGAAGCCTGGGATTGGGTGACTAAAGCCATCGAGCAAAAATTAAGAGAGTTACAAGCACAATGAATAAAATGCTCGCCAGCGTTAATAGTATTAATGAAGCACTTATCGCACAACAAGCTAAAGTGGATATTATCGATTTAAAACAACCGGCACGCGGTGCTTTAGGCGCTTTGGATATTGCCGATATCCAAGCCATCGTTACTGCACTTGAAAAGAAGGCTCTTATTAGCGCAACTGTCGGCGACTTACCCATGCAGGCAGAACTTATTTTTAGTGCTGTAGAAAAAATGGCCGAGACGGGTGTGGATTATATAAAAATTGGCTTTTTCCCTAGTAGTAACTGGGCACCGATTATCAAAAATTTACAAATTCTAGCGCAACGCGGTTTAAACTTAATCGCCGTATTATTTGCCGACCAGCAACCAAACTTCAATAATATTCCATTATTTTCAGAGGCAGGGTTTAACGGTGTTATGCTCGATACTATGGATAAAACTAAAGGCTCATTAACACAAGTTATGCCACTGGAAACCATTCAAGCGTTTGTTAAATCAGCAAAGCAGCAGCAATTACTTTGCGGACTTGCAGGTTCTTTACGGGAAGCCGATATTTCTATGCTGCTGCCTTTACAAGCTGATTATTTAGGTTTTAGAGGCGCTTTATGTGTTAATCATCAGCGTACAGCGGAGCTGGACTTAGACTCTTTATTGCAAATTAAAGCGGCTATCAAGAATTAAATTTTTTACTATTTCTTATCAGTAAAACTAATTTACTCTAACAGCCTCCCCCTTCTGAAGGAGGCTTTTAATTATTAGTGCATAGGTCGCTCTATATCATTCCGCAACTAAAAACTAATACTTCCCTGTAGCCAAATTTTCTGAGTATTTTTATCCACACCCGTTGTTTGCGCCACTAAAGAATTATCTGCATCATAATAAGCATACTTAGCTAAAACTTGGTAATGCTCACCAAAATTCTTAGAAATCAAAAAATCATATTCATCGCCATAGTAGCCATGCCCATATGAGTCTGCAAAAGAATGATAAGCAAACAAAAAGTCAATACCATAAAATTCTTTATTAATAGTCGCTTGAATATCTCGCACACCTGTTGCTGGAGTGACTAAAAACTGATCCGCCCAGCCCTGATAGCCATGATTCGAACCTAGCGGTGTCTGAAATGCATAAATGCCATTGCCATCTAATATCTCCATGCCTGACTTAAGGGTAACACCCGAATAAGCAATGCCTAACAGAATATTGTATCGATCTAATTGGAAGTTCCCTGGATTGTTCTCGTAGTTTGATTGGTTACTATAAGCAACATCGTAAGTTAAGCTTATATCATTTTTCAACTTAGGTGCGCCATGCAGGCGCACACCATAAGTTTGACTAGAATCGGTTGACTGATCATAATCTGCAAGCCAATAAGCATAACCCGTTAAAGTACTGGACTTACCAAACTTATAGGTGAAATTTAACAAAGGCATTTGTAAGTTGTGATAGACCGAAGTTGTATTTAATACACCGCCTATATAGACAAAATTTAGTGTTAAATTATTAATATAATGATTACTAATCAATAATGAATCAAAAGTTTGTTCTATTTTCTGCCAATCATTAGCACCCACAAATCGTTGATTATCTAGGTTAATTGTTTGTCGCCCTCCCTTAATCAAGGTATCAGCAATGCCCGTAAAACTTATCCAGAATTGGTTTAACTCTTGCCCCTCTGGATCAGCAACTGTTTCATACCCCGTATGACCATTTCGTGTACTATTGTAATCCTCCTGCATGGCTAAATTGCCTTCATACTCAATATATGACTGAAAATGATAAAGTTCAGGAGTCAAGTACCCCAATCTTAAGCGTAGCGTATTCGCATTAGCCGTTTTAATGGGTACATTATTATCAACATGAACATTTTGATAACGATAGCGTAAATCAAATT
>Ga0256840_1002562_pt1 | contig 15850 bp, 15 predicted proteins | sample 355202metaG_FD_185969 | JGI IMG/M metagenome (GOLD analysis project Ga0256840, IMG submission 185969) | Hydrothermal vent microbial communities from Mid Atlantic Ridge, Atlantic Ocean - 355-202 | ecosystem: Environmental > Aquatic > Marine > Hydrothermal vents | place: Atlantic Ocean: Mid... | reverse complement strand
TATAATTACCAAAAACAACTTCGGGCCTTGAAATACAAAAGCCCTTATGAAAAGATACTTGAGATTTATGAAACAAAAGCTGATTTATTCAAAACAAACCCACACCATAAGATCGTGGGCCTTAACAGCTAGATTACAACATTTTCGATATGCTCGCCGAATACTTCTCGCAAGGTATTTGAGATTTCGCCCAAAGTTACTTTTTTCTTAACCGCACTCAGAATGAGGGGCATAAGGTTGTCGCTTCCTTGGGCCGCTTTTTTCAGTTTGGCTCGCGCGTCGTCGACCTCTTTCATCGAACGGTTCGCTTTAAATGCGGCCAGACGTTTCTTTTGGTTGATTTCCACGCTGGCATCGACTTTGAGTAATCCCTCAGGCGGTTTTTCGTCTATCTGATAAGCATTCACACCAACGATAACATCATCCTTTTTTTCGATGGCAAGTTGCGCTTGATATGCGGCTTCTTGAATTTCGGATTGCTGAAAACCATTTTCGATCGCCGCAACCGCGCCACCGAATTCATCGATGCGTTTGATATAGTCCAGCGCTTGCGCCTCGATGTCGTCGGTCAAGGCCTCGACAGCATAACTTCCCGCGAAAGGGTCGATAACATCGGCCGCCCCTGATTCGAAGGCGATGACTTGTTGGGTTCGCAAGGCGATTCGGGCTGCATCTTCGGTGGGTAGAGAAAGGGCCTCGTCCCATGAGTTAGTGTGAAGGGATTGGGTTCCGCCCATGACGGCTGCCATCGCTTGTAATGCGACGCGAACGACGTTTACTTGCGGTTGTTGGGCGGTCAAAGTAGAGCCCGCAGTTTGGGTGTGGAAACGCAATTTCATCGACTTTGGATTTTTGGCCCCAAAACGGTTCTTCATGATTCTGGCCCAGATTCGCCGTGCTGCTCGAAACTTTGCGGTCTCTTCTAGAAAGCGATTATGGACGTTGAAGAAGAAAGAAAGGCGAGGGGCGAAATCGTCAACTTTTAATCCAAGTTTTTGCGCTGCCTCAACGTAGGCAATTCCGTTGGCGATCGTAAATCCAACCTCTTGCCCGGCCGTACTTCCTGCTTCTCGGATATGGTAACCAGAGATACTAACGGTATTCCATTTGGGCACATCAGTATTACAGAAAGCAAAAATATCGGTGATGATGCGCATGCTCTGTCGAGGCGGAAAGACGTAGGTTCCACGCGCAATGTATTCTTTTAGAATATCATTCTGGATGGTCCCTCGGATTTGTTTTCTTGAGACCCCTCGGCTCTCTGCAACAGCAATGTAAAAGGCGAGAAGAATCGAGGCTGTAGAGTTAATCGTCATCGAGGTGGACACTTTATCGAGCGGAATATCCTGAAAAAGAGTTTCCATATCGGCAATCGAATCGATTGCGACGCCGACCTTTCCTACCTCACCGTTGGCGCGTGGAGAATCGGAATCATATCCCATCTGAGTTGGTAAATCGAAGGCCACCGAAAGGCCGGTCGTGCCACGATCGAGTAAGTAGCGATATCTTTTATTGGATTGTTCCGCATCACCAAATCCGGCGTATTGACGCATCGTCCAGAGTCGTCCCCTGTACATGGTGGGTTGAACGCCTCGGGTATAGGGAAACTGTCCGGGAAAACCGAGATCTTCGTAGTTACTTTTCGTTGACCAGGGGCCGTACAAAGGGTCGAGTTCTTCGCGATCTGAAAGTGTGAACTGCTCTTTTCGAACGCCATGTTTTTCTAGCAAAGGATTGAGAATCTCTTCTTCCCATTTTTTTTTCGCGGCTTCTATTTCCTCTTGTAGTGACACTACTCAGCCACCTCAAGGGTAACGAGGATGTCGCCGACTTCCACAGCATCGCCGACAGCCACAGGGATGTCGATGACCTTACCCGCGACATGGGCTTTTAAGTCGTTTTCCATTTTCATGGCCTCGACGATGATGAGCACCTGTCCCTCTTCGGTGGCATCACCGACCGCGCACTCAATGGCAACCACTTTTCCGGCCATGGGGCTTGTAAGATCTGGCCCCGACTTTCCTCTTCCGCCTACACCGGCGATACGCATACGTTTTTGTCTTTCGTTTAAGACTTCAATAAAGGTACGAAGGCCTCGTCGTTGAACGATTTTTGTCCCATCCTCTTCCCTTACATCAAAGTCTAAAGAACGGTTATTATGGACGAAATTGAGTCGCCCTTCGATGGGCATAAAGGCGTCGATTTCAAATGTTTCACCTTTGGGATTTGTAATTTGATAGAGTCCCTCAGAGAGAGAAATTACCTCATATACTTTTTCGTCATCGCCATCGGCGATGTAATAATTAGCCATTATATTCTCCTCAAGTTCATTGCTCGACTGATTTGTTTCCATGGATTCTGCCCAGTTTTTTTGGGGCCGCTTGTTTTCGCGCCGCCCTCGGAAAGGAGTTTCTCGTCGGCCATGTGTTGCGCCAAGACGGCGGCAAGTTCGGTTAAGGCATCAAAGTTATCGCCTTTCTCAGGCCGATTTTCTTTCATCATATCGGGTACGAATTCGGTATTATATTTACCATCAATAAAGGATGGATGGGCGAGTACTTCGCGATGAAATCCAACGTTGGTGGTAATGCCAGAAACAACGTATTCGCATAACGCACGATCCATGCGTTGCATGGCGTGTTCTCGATCTTCGCCCCAAACGATGAGTTTGGCGATCATGGGATCGTAGTGGACCGGAACAGTGGCAGTAGAATATACGCCCGAATCATCTCTCACCCAAGGCCCAGAGGGCGTCGAAAGGAAGGTGATTTTACCAGGTGAGGGCGCAAAATTATTATCGGGATCTTCGGCATAAATCCGACATTCAATGGAATGGCCGCGTTGAACAAGGTCCTCTTGGGTAAAGCCAAGTTTTTCTCCTGCGGCAATTTTTAACTGCCATCTGACAAGGTCAATGCCGGTCACCATTTCGGTAATCGGATGCTCAACTTGGAGCCTTGTATTCATTTCTAAGAAGTAGAAATCCTGATTTACATCCAGCAAAAACTCAACGGTTCCGGCGCCTACATAATCGACAGCTTTCGCGGCTGCGATGGCGACCTCTCCCATGCGTTTTCGTGTTTCGGGTAATAAGGTCGGACAAGGCGTCTCTTCGATAATTTTCTGATGGCGGCGTTGAACAGAGCAATCTCGCTCAAAAAGATGGACAACATTGCCGTGTGTATCGGCCAAAACTTGGAATTCTACATGTTTTGGATTGAGGACATATTTTTCCACGTAGACGTCGCCGTTTCCGAAGGCGTTAAGCGCTTCTCGTTTGGCCCCTTCAAAGGCTGCGACAAATTCTCCTTCTTCGTTCACTCGCCTCATCCCTTTTCCTCCGCCTCCTGCGGCGGCCTTGATGAGAACGGGGAAGTTCATTGTTTTGGCGATATCTAGTGCTACTAGTGAATCTTCAATCGCTTCCTTGGTTCCTGGTACGAGCGGAACATCGGCTTTTTCCATCAAGGTTCGGGCCTTCGTTTTCTCTCCCATCATTTCAATGGCGTAGGCTTGAGGTCCAATAAAGACGATTCCGGCTTCTTTGCATGACTGAGAAAAAGCTGAGTTTTCGGAAAGAAAACCGTAGCCGGGATGGATGGCCTCGGCGCCGCAAGATTTTGCGACTTCGATGATTTTATCGGCACGTAAATAGGACTCCGATGATGCGGCTGGACCAACGCAATAGGCTTCGTCGGCGACCCGAACATGGAATGCGCGACGGTCGGCTTCGGAATAAATCGCCACTGTTGAGATTCCCATCTCCTTTAATGTGCGCATGATTCTTACGGCAATTTCGCCACGGTTGGCGACCAATACTTTTTTGAACATCTTTCTCTCACGTGAAAACGTCGCGACCGTACCAAAGAAGGTTTTAGGACGCTAGGTTTACCTTTGATTTTGCTGCACCGTCGACCTACGATTTAACGCACATGTCGAGGTGACGATGGACGACGAAAAGGTATTCGAAACAAAAACAGGGTACTGTCATATTTTGCCAGATCGTCTGGTACTAAGCGACCAATATGGTGAAATGGAAAATCGAAGAAAAAAATAATAATGTTTCCAGAGAACGAAAAAAATGAAATTGAATATACGAGGAAACTACTAAAAGAAGAAAATATATTGATTGAGTAGCCTTGGCTCCACTTTATTTTTTCTCAGGTAGAAAAAAAGGCACGAGTCTTGACCCCAAAGCGCTATCATTTGTAAGGTCGCATTTTCTCGACCCGGAAGACGAAATGACAACTATTCTCACCAAACACGACCTCACCGTTCCAACCGTTTTACGAAACGCACCTGTCGCCAAACTTTACGAAGAGGCGATCCTGCACGAGCCCGGAACGGGAATCACGTCCACCGGCGCCTTGGTGGCAAGATCTGGCGAGAAAACAGGCCGCACGCCTAAGGATAAGCGCGTTGTCGACCATCCCGATTCGACCAATGATATTTGGTGGGGGCCGATCAACATCAAACTGGAAGAGCATGTTTTCATGCTCAATCGCCAACGTGCACTCGATTACCTAAATTTAAAAGAACGTCTTTACGTTTTTGATGGATACGCCGGTTGGGATCCAAAATATCGCATCAAAGTTAGAATTATTTCTGACCGCGCCTATCATGTTCTTTTTATGAACAATATGTTGATTCGACCGACAGCTGAAGAGCTTGAAGATTTCGGAGAGCCCGACTTTACGATCTACAACGCTGGAAAATTTTCCGCCAATCCTTACACCAAAGGAATGACCTCGTCGTCCTCGGTGGCCCTGAGTTTTGAGCGCGGAGAAATGGTTATTTTGGGAACAGAATATGCCGGTGAAATGAAGAAAGGGATTTTTACGCTCATGCATTATATGATGCCCAAGAAAGATGTTCTTTCGATGCATTGTTCGGCAAATGAAGGCGACGATGGAAAGGTGTCTATTTTCTTCGGACTTTCGGGTACTGGAAAAACCACCCTTTCGGCAGATCCAAAACGCCACCTCATTGGGGACGATGAGCATTGTTGGTCAGCTGATGGCGTCTTTAATATCGAAGGCGGTTGTTACGCAAAAGCCATCGATCTTTCAGCCGAAGACGAGCCTGATATTTTTAATGCCATTCGCTACGGCTCGATTTTAGAAAATGTGGTTTATGACGAACAGACCCGCGTCGTCGATTATCATAACGTCTCCATCACACAGAATACACGCACATCCTATCCCATCGAATATATCGACAATGCGAAAATTCCGTGTGTGGGTGGACATCCAACCAATATTATCTTTCTCACCTGCGACGCTTTTGGTGTTCTTCCGCCCGTCAGCAAACTCTCGCCTGAGCAAGCCATGTATCACTTCATTAGCGGATACACGGCCAAAGTTGCAGGGACGGAAATGGGAATTACCGAGCCCGTCGCGACTTTTTCAGCTTGTTTTGGCGCTGCCTTCTTGGTTTGGCCGCCAACAAAATACGCAGAAATGCTAGCCGAAAAAATGAAAGAACATGGCGCCAAAGCATGGCTGGTGAACACGGGTTGGACCGGCGGAGCTTACGGTACGGGTTCGCGTATTAACCTCAAATATACGCGAGCGATTATTGACGCCATCAACGACGGATCTTTGGACGATGTCCAAACGCGAGAAGATGCTAATTTTGGAGTTCAAGTTCCCCTTACCTGTCCCGGTGTTCCACCAGAACTCCTTCAGCCACAGGGAACATGGAACGATGATGCTGGTTACGACGCGACGGCTAAAAAATTAGTGGACTTGTTTAACGATCATTTTTCCCAGTACGCCGACTACGCGAGTGATGCATTGAAAAATGCCGGGCCGAAATAACCGGTAGAAAGTCTACGTCCCGGTGGGCTTTATTGAGAGAGAAGCTAATGGAGAACTTTTCTGGACGCTTGCCCAAACCCTTCCAGCCGTTCAATTGGATCGTTCAGGAAATGGAATGGCATTCTGGATGGCGGTAAACACTAAAACCGAAATTTGGTTGAGTCGTTATATCGCCGATACTCAAACGTGGGCGCAACCGAAGGTTGTAGGAAGTGGAAAGGAAGGCGCCTTTTTCCCTTTGGTAGCACTTCAAAAAGAAACAGGCAAAGGTATGCTAACCTGGCTTCAAGAACTCTTGATTGTTACGGACCGACAACTCTGGAAACATGCCACACGAAAGGTCCAGGTTATTGCCAGTAGACTGGTCCATATCGAAAAATACACGAATACAAAATATCAGGAAGTAACTTCATAACCGTATTATGTTTGGCCTCGGGTCCTGAAAAGAAAAGCATTCACTCTTCAATGCGGATGAGATGCAACCCTTTGGCTTTCACTTTTGGGCTTAGCTTTTCTTCTTGCGCTTCCCGAAGATAGAGCGCGATATCATCCAAGGTGATGCGACCACGGACGAGATCAAATAAGGTGCCCATTAAGTAGCGAATCATATATTTTAAGAAACCCTCACCGATCACTTTTAGATAATACAAACTCTCGCTGAGCGAAAAATCGCTCTGATGAATGGCACAATAGGTGATTTCTCTAATGCTTGTAACGGCCGTTCTGTCTCGGCTGCTGAAATTACGAAAATCATGTTTACCCATAAACAATTGGCAGCCAGCCTCAAGCAATTCCAAATCTTTGGGTTCCAATTTTTGCGTACGAAAATACACCGCAATATCGGTCATCGCAGCATTGTCCACCGGCGAGGCGACGAAGTAACAATGGTATTCTTTGGTGATACTGGCCTTGCTGGGTTGATACTCTTTGGTGGAGGTCTCACATGTTAGAATGCGAATGTCGAAGGGTAGAAGAGAGTTGAGTCCTAATAGAAGGTGCTCGGCGCTGATATCATCAGCGATGGTTAATTTTGCGCGTTGACCCTGGGCGTGCACACCACCATCGGTGCGACTGGCGCCCGACACGGTGCAGTGTTGATAATTCGTTATCTTCTTCAATGCATTTTTAATCGTACCTTCTATGGTCTTGTTTTTCTCATAAAGGGTATCCACAGATTGTGCTTGCCAACCATAATAACGAGTTCCCTTGTAGGCGATGGTAACGCGATAATAATACATTGACTCTTTTCCTGGGCCGAGGATTGGATAGGGAGTGCATCACTAATGCGTTCTACGTGTAGTTGTCAAGTTTACTATTGTCGTTTAATTTTTCAGGTTTATACACTGATACTCCATATATAGCGCCGACCCTTTTAATCGCCGAGTCGCGCTGAAAACCGGAGCTTTTCTTGGTTCCAACGCCGCACAAGTTGGGGGATCAGTCTGGGATTGGAGAATTATTTCTGTCCACCAACGAGGAAAACAATATGGGTTTTATAATAATTGCTTTCTTAGTTAATAAAAAATACGCCCATTGCGTCATGTTTGGAATCCATTTGGGAGCAAGGTGTAATAGATGCCTTGAACATGATAAGTGAAGCCGTCACGGAGGTTTCGATTTCTGGAAAGGATAGGTGTGTGATCAATGAATGAATCGGACGGGCAAAAAGAAATGGGTAGCTTTGTTATTGCCACTGACTGGGCGTAAATTCGTGGAGGCAGCACCTAATTTCCGGTCGCAACCGAAATGGTGGATTACATCGGTGAGCTTTTTGACGTCGAACGAAAGGCTAAAGAATAAAAGGATGCGAGTTTACAAGATGCTCGCAACGAATTCCGGTCGAAAGAGTCGCTACCCATTCTCGAAATAATACGAAAATGGATGCAGGACAATACGGACGGATGGAAGGGCTTGACTCTAAATCGAGCGATTAAATATACGGATAAACGATGGGAAGAATTGACTTACTTTGCAAATAATCCCGACGTCGCGTTGCACAACAATCCCGCTGAACAACGTGCTTGGTCGATATGGTACCTTGCATCTGGTTTCTACGAAGCCGGAATCACCTCGATTCGAAAAGTAAGTGGTAAGGCGCTCCTTCTTGGGAACCATTCTTTTGAGGCTAATGAGGATGGATTTGAAAACGTCTTCACCTTCTCCAATTATAGTGGATTAAGTCGTGGAGAACCTGAAGCGCTGAAAACCCTTTTAACCGATGAGGGATTTAAATGCGTCTCAAACATTGTCGGGTTTGGTGAAGATGCTTATGACGAGAAATGTTGGAGCTCAGGGTTTCTTGATGATGGAATATTGAGCTCCCAAGGCTAATCCTCTCAAGCTATTTTTTTAACGCAAAAAGTGCTAGGTGAGAAGACAATTAAATTCATTCACGCGAATACGCTTTTTTGGATCCCTACGAAAAACGTCGAAACGGCGGTTCAAAATTCTATTATTTACAACACCTTTTGGTAACGGCAGTTGCTAATTGTGTTTCCAGGAGATTGTGCATTACCGATTCCTTTGACGATCACTCATCTGGAATTTGATAGCACCGAGATTTTGGATTAGTTTACTTTTTTATAGAGATTAGAATGCCTAAAACTGAAAAGATGAGTCTCTGGTCTTACCTTGTTAGAGGTTGTTTCGCCTTTATGGCTGCAACTGTACTATTTTTTTTGCTGGGCTGTTTAGCATTTGGCGTTTTGATCTACCTAGAAAAGGGTAGACGCGACGATCACTCCGACATACACCTCATCATTGCGGTCGAGAAAGGCGTCCCTACAAAATTTCGAATCGAGCGAAAATACAATTCGGCAACCTATATCAATATTTGGGCGAGAGGACCGGGGCTTGTCTATATAAAGGGCTCTATTAAGTGTAGTTATTATAAAGCCAGCGGAGATTTTGATTCAAAAGAGGAAGGGCGTCCGACGAAAACGGACGGTCCACAAAAGTATCTTTGGTTACATAATTTCACTTTTCTGTCAGTGTCATCTAAACGACGTCCCGCGAATTGTGTGGTGACTTTTACAGAACTAGTGGGCACCGGTCCCGTTGAAATAGTGGTTACTGGAGCGCCCCCAACACTCGATAAGATTGAACGCTGGTGGAAAGATTAACTAGAAATCTTGTAACGCGTAAGCAACGTCTTCGTAGGGATCCTCTCCCTCTCTCATTTGTTCGAAGTCCTCTTCGTATTCAGCAATCCCAGAAAGAATACGCGATAACTCATTCTGGAACCACGTTTGGAAAGACTCATAAATCAACTCTATGGGGACACTATCTTCAACTAGCCACACCGCGCCTTCGCTATCAAATGCATAACCGTTTACATCGCTGAAATCATTTCCTGCGAAGAAGACAAAGGGCCAGGTGTATTTTTTAGACTTCCTTAGCGTCACCAACTCCTTCCATTTCGTAACGCCATCGCCCATACAAGCCGTGACTTGACGAATCCCTTTGGGGGGAAGAAAGGCGATTTCCAAATACGTTGTTCGAGGCAAACAAATTTTAACGTATCCCTTCTCAGCAACGAAGCTGGTGTAGGACTCTGGTAACAAAGGGAGTAACGCTTTTGCGCTTGGACCCGACATCTTTGGATAGACCTTCTCATCGTCGGGTGTAACATCAATAAACTGATCTAGCTCCAATTCTTCCATTTCGGCCACGAACAGATCCCAATATTGGGTTGCTGTGCTTTCTGAATTTCGGATCAATTTCAAGAGCTCCTCTTCGTTATAAATTGGAATTCCATGACCTTTCGCCTGGTCGAGTTTGGACCCCGGTTTTGTGCCTACAAAAATCATGTCGGTATTCTTCGAGACAGATCCAACGACGTACGCGCCAAGGTTTTCCAAAGCCTCAAAAAGCGTCTTTCGTTTCAGTGAAAATCGGCCAGTTAAGACAATTATTTTTCCTTCTAAGATCAATTTTTCACCCTAAAATGGTATTAATTTTGAACACTTTTTATAAGATACATGTAAGAGTATAGTCTGTAAATTTAGCACCTTTCGACCTTTCTTTTACATAGATTGTTTGGAAACAACAGGACGGATGAACGACAAAACGCACTCCATCTTGGTAAATATGACTGCTATATAAACTGACACACGAGAAATCTTAGTACTGATTTATTGTTCTCGCCCGAAGAAAAATCGTAAGGCGATTTGGGAATCCTTCTAGATATCGCACACCGTTTGAATCGTCCAAATTTCACGTTGGGTCTTCAGTGTTTTTTTCTCAATCACAACTTCAACCCCCTCCATTTGGGCAGTCTCTAAAATTTCGGCCTCGTCCATTGATGTGCCTTCACAGAAACCAATCGGTGCGGCAAGGTTGGGCGACATGACCATAACTTGGAATTTACCGGCATCCCATTGGGTTTGCGTTTCGTTACTATAGGGTTCAATTGACATCTTCACTCCTTTTTCAAGAACAACATGCCGATATTGATCCGATAAAACAAGGGATTAAAGAGGCGTTTAAAGGATATAGATAACTTTATCTCAAGATTGAATAGGAGTTTTTTGCGATAGGCTAGCCAGGTCTATTTCAAAAAAAAGAGGTCCGTTTATGAGTTTAAAAAAATGCGACCAAAAATAATATCGTAAGTTAGTTTACCGAATAACGTCTTTTATAATGAGCGCGATCTTCGAGATGCTCCCGAATCGAAGAGCTCTTTGGAGATGACATTCCTATTTGAGAAAGGTCTCCACAGCTGGATAGAATTGGTCGGACATACGTTTCGAACCTACCGCGTTTGGATGAAAAGCATCTCTTAAATAAGAAACATTCCAATCCGCGTTTTGGTTAATCACTACAATTTGGAGACTCAGCTGTTGAACGCGCTTGCATCCAGCGGGGATTGCCTGATTTAGATCTTTCACGCAGGTGAAGGTCGATGTTTTGATTCTTGTAGGGCGCGACCCGCTGTGGTCGCCCGTCAATAAATACCTTAGACTTTCAGCATGTGTTTTTCTTTTTCGATGCAGAAACACATAAAATCAGACCGTCAAATATGTAAATTCTTGTTTCTCCCAGGCACTTCTATCGGTGGCGTTAACGACATCCAGAATTATTTTTACCGAGCTATGTTCCCGAACATATTGAGCTAACGCCGGCTCATTAAACGCTGTGTGCTTGCACCCAAAAACGATCGTTTGAGCATTTTCTAAAGAAGTCAAACAATCGCCGATCTCGGCAAAAGGATCCCAGGTTTTAACCTCAATTGCACGCACTTCCAAAAGCGCCTTTAAGTCCATTGAAGGAGAACATCGTAGATCGTCACAATTGCCCTTATAACTGAGCCCCCACAACGCAACGGATTTAATATCTTCTTTTACTAATAGTTCAAGGGCACGGTGAATTTGGCGCTGGTTGGTTTTTCTGACTTCGTCAAATAAACCCTGACGATCTAAACTTCGTGTTGAGGGCGCAAGGCAGGCACCACCGGCTCCCAAACCGGAATTTAAAATATGGACCCGTGGATGGGTGTTGGCGATACGGACAACTTCACGATTATCGATGTCGTGCTCGGAGCATATTTCTGCCAGACGATTGGCAAAGGCGATATTGGCATCGCGAAAAGCATTCTCGGAAAGCTTCACCATCTCCGCAACTTTAGGAGTGCTTGCCAGGACGCCAATGGAAAGAGAGTCGTAAAAAGACAACCCAAATTGGAGACCTGCTTCACTCGTTGAGGCAATGCAACGGCGAACAGAAGCGAGTTCGGAGAAGACATTTCCAGGCGCTACCCGTTCAGGGCAGTAGATGAGAGGGCCCGCATAATGCTCGGCCAGGGTAGCTAGTCCACCAAGCGGTAGGGTCGATTCAATAATGACGGGTGTCCCAGGATTGAGGTCTGAAATATCTCCCAAAAGTTCGACTAAAAGCGTGAGTCCGAACCTACCCTCATTCCTTAAATCCGCATTACTTCCAAGCTCAAGGGTTGAAACAGCGATGACATAGAGATCAGCTGGACAAAGGGTCGGAGAAAAACGCAGATCTGAGGAGGCCAGTTTTTCTTCGAGGCCGTTTTCTTGGAAAGGCATATTCAAGGCAGACACGCACGCGATACGTTCCCGATCTTTATCGATACCGATCACTTCCGAAAAAACCTCCGCGAAAAGCAGAGCGCTTGGTAGACCAATTCGCCCTAAGCCGATGACGCCGATTCTCATTTCTTTTGTTAGGTTTAGCATTGCGCTTGATTACTGATATTTTCGGCGAACTTCAATAGGTCAAAAAAGCTGGAATTCGTACGAAATACTGTCTAAGGTCTACACCAAAACATAAAATGGGAAGATGTGCATCACCTAGGAAGGTTTTCGATCGGTTTTTTTTGATCATTGTGGGGTGCCAGGGGCCCTGGAAACAAACATGCCAGGGCTTCAAGAAACGCCGGACGAAAAAGAGAAAGATAAAGATGAAAAAAAGTTCAAAGGACAAATCCCTGATAAAGATGCCTGCAAGGATGTGAAGGTAGATCCAGGTCCCTTAACAGTGAGGCGGATGACGGAAACCAAGGGCTTTAAATATCGAAAATCAATCCTTGATAGCGTCATTAAACAATATCAATTTATCCAGTCCGATCGTTCTCCTTTTGGCGCTAAAGCGAAGGCAAAGATTGCCAATCATTTGGAACGGGTTCGTGAGTTAGAGACCCGTCTACTTAACCAAGAAATGGAAAGAAGCGCGGCATGCTCGCCGATGGACGCGCCTTCGGATCCTGATCTTTTGAATGGCCAAAATAAAGATCCAGGCGGTCGTGATGGTGTTGAAATTCAGGTCGACAGGTGGCAAGAAAGTTGGCGCCTTGTGGTGGATACTTATGTCCTTGCTTTGCGATGTGACCTGGCGCGTTTTGGAAACCTGATGTTTCAATCGGCAGGTGAACGTGTGCGACTAAAAGGCCAATACACCTTCGGTGGCCAACAGATCCGTAACTTCAATGGCAGCACTGCGGCTCACGAATATTGGCACGGTTATGTCGCCAATCGCGACAATGCAAACGACCAAGCCCAGTCTGATCATATTCATTATATGATGAACGAGATCGCCTACTACTTTGAACAGCTCAACGATCCCGAATTTAAAGACGAAAACGGCCAGACAATTTTAAAGAATGCGACGATGATGATGGGGACGGAATTGGGTAACGGCGCCGCTCACGACTTAAATAATGTGTTTCATGCCGTGAGCACATCCAATGGACGTTTTAAGTCCGGTGTATTTGAGGATTCTGCCCGGGCCTCGGATCTCTATAGTACGGTTTTGAAAGGGATGGGCCATTCGAAAACGATGGGGTCCTTTGACAAATATATGGATTCTATTTTAGCGAATCCCTATCGGGGCTCTTGAATTTTTCAACGGAATATGAGGACTGACAAAAGCAACCAATAAAGCGAATTACTCTGCACCAAGTTTTTTCAAACCTTTTACGATTTCTCTTCCTTTTGATTCCTGAAGCGATTTCGAGTGGGCTTTCGTTTTCCTTTGTGTTTACATCGTATCCATTGTTCAAAAGACCATCTATGAGATGGTATTTTTTTTCATTTAAAGCAAAACCTAACATACTTCGCTTCTGCCCACTGCATTATGGCGTCTTTCATCGGGAATCACCATTGCGAAATCTTTTGCGGGCCCCGCGTAATCGTTCTCCATCGAAAGCGTCGTTGTATGTCCGCTTCGCATTAAGATGACGCTTGTAGCATCATTGAAAAGTTTCTTGCCAGCACCCCCAACATAGAAACCGCAGAACGCAAACACGGAGGAGGGTAGGGCTAGGACAAAAATAAGAACGCATAAAAAGAAGTTCTTTTTCATGAAGTATTCACCTTAATATTGGATCCAAACCACTATGGTGGATGGATAGGCTTTTGTCGATTAGAGAACACAATCGGTGACACAAATGGCACGTCGTGTGCTACAAATGCACCAGTTAATGATATCTTCGGGGCGATCCAAGGAGAATTCTTTTGGCACGGATTCTGCTCTTCATACCCTTGTCACCCACAGGAGTACTTATGAAGGTTTCAATTTCTCTTATCGCACTTTTCGTTTTCGGATTGGTTTTAAACTCCGGGTGTTCTGAGGCGATGAATGAAGAAAGCAGTCAAACTTTTGAAATTGCAAGAAGTGGACGATGGAGAGCACCAGCATCAATCGAAAGAAAAGCCAAGGCGTTTAGAATCAAACGCGTTACCGCGGGAAGATGGAGAGGACCAAGCAGCTGTTCACCTTCAAGAACCTACACTCCGGAAATGCGAAAGTTAAAAACCTGGCTCGAAAGTAACTATCCGCAGATTTCAAGAACAGGCGGCTATAGCTGCAGACATATTGTTGGCGATCGTCGATACACCTCAGTTCACGCAACAGGGCGCGCGCTTGATATTCATATTCGTCGTTACCGAAGAAAAGCGGATAACGATAAAGGAGACCCTATTGCGAACTACCTTCTTTCTCATGCCCAAGAATTAGGGATCCAAACGATCATTTGGGACCAAAGTATTTGGACATCTTCAAGAGCCGTTCAAGGCGTGCGTTACTACAGCGGGAAAAATCGACATACCGACCATCTCCATATCGAAATTACCCCCAACGCTCCAGTAAGAACAAAGAGTGCATGTACAGATACAATCAAGGCCAATGGCGGAACAATTGATAACACAAGCGCCTGCTTTGAGACCTTTGGAAATCAAAAGTATTGGCGTAAAGAAAATACTGGATTTGGTGGAACCCTCATTTGGACCAACGCGACAAAATCTTCTGCTGCGCAAAACTGGGCACGTTGGAACTTAAATGTTGAGAAAGCAGGAAAATACAAAGTTATGTATCATTCGACTTCAGCCTTCGCGAAATTTAACTCGACAAAATACAAAGTAAAATCGGGAAACAAAAAGACCGAGATTACAATCGACCAATCTGCTGGCGGAAATGGATGGGAAGAAATCGGCACCTTCGACTTCGTCAAAGGTCAAGGCCAGTGGGTTACTGTTGCCGATAACTCTCGTGGCTCGGTTGCCAAAAATCAACATATTGTAGCGGATGCAATCCGACTTGAGCCCGCAAACTCGGCCCCGAGTCGAGGCGAGTTAAAAATCACTCTTGAATGGACCGCACCTACCGATTTAGATATTCACGTGCGCACGCCAAACGGAAAAGTTATTTCAGGCGACATCGCAGACGCCCAAAGCGCAGACGGCGGACGTCTCGTTAAAGATGCCTGTTATAAAGATGCGTGTAGCGGTGACGCTGCTTCGGCCTCAAATCCCCATCAAGAAATCGTCTCATGGCAAGCAGACCGATTTGTAACCGGACGTTATGCAGTATGGGCGGTAAACTTCGACGGTGCAGCTCGAGCCCCTTTCAAGATAATTTTCGAATATCCCGATGGTCGAAAAGAAGTAAAAACAGCAACTGTTTCAGCTCAAAAACGCGGGGCTTCAGTTCAATTCAACTTCTACTTCAAAGCACCTTAAACCTTTATCGTTCAACATTCTAAAAAGGCGCTGTGCCTTTTTTTTACGCTTAGGTTCATAAAAATAATCATCTTTCTCATCCTCTTTCTCACCATCTTTTCGTCCCTGGAATCACTTGCTCACGAGCGGCGATACGGTTATCTTATTCTTAGAAAAACCAACGAGACTGAATGAAAAAGATATTAATACTATTAATCGTTCTCCAGGGCGCTTGTAACTTGAGCGATGAGACGCCGGTTATCGGCGGTGAGCAAAAGAATAACAGCCCCATTCAGGACACCGGGCGCGATCTCACACAGGATACACAGACAAAAAAAGACCAAGGGGGTTCTCGTCTCGATCTAGGCGAAGACGGATCTACGAATATGGACATGGGTCAAGTCGACCAAGACGGTTAGCCTGTGTGCCCGAAAGTAAAAGCGTCTTCTGCGGACCTAACTGTGGTGAAATTAACAAAGAAGATAATTGTGGCATCGAACGTAGCGAATCTTGCGCGATGTGTTCGGCACCTGATGTATGCGGTCTAGAGTCCAAAGTATGCAGTTGCAC
>Ga0256840_1002561_pt1 | contig 15854 bp, 16 predicted proteins | sample 355202metaG_FD_185969 | JGI IMG/M metagenome (GOLD analysis project Ga0256840, IMG submission 185969) | Hydrothermal vent microbial communities from Mid Atlantic Ridge, Atlantic Ocean - 355-202 | ecosystem: Environmental > Aquatic > Marine > Hydrothermal vents | place: Atlantic Ocean: Mid... | reverse complement strand
AATCAACACCAATGACTTCATCAAATCCACGTGCAAGCTCAAATGAACTACGCCCTATGGCACAGCCTATATCTAAGGCTTTTTTTCTAGGTTTGTCTTTCATCACTTCTAAAGCGATGCTCGCACATTTAGCAGGGTAATTTTCTACACCTAATCTGTTGTCACCCCAACCAAAATGGCAATACTGAGCGATAATACTGTCTGTGGTATAATAATCTGTCACTACTTTCTCCTCATAATTACTTTCTATAACTCTAAACCCTGCATGTTGATAAAAATGTCTTCTAAAGCCATAACGGCTTTTTTGTGTGGCTAAGTTGCCACATGATATCCATGAACCACCGTTAATAAGGTTATGTTTCCCATCAAACGTAGGTACTGTAAAATCATCATAAATAGGATGCACTTTAAAGCCTTCAAAAGGGTAGATAGGGGTACGTGACCACTGCCAAACATTTCCTATGATATCATAAAAGTCACCTTGTTTAAAGTAGTTTACAGGTACAGGTGATGCCATACTTTCTAGGTTAATGTTGGCAAATGTCTCTTCTTTTTGCGACCACTCCAAATACGTAGGTACAGCATTTGCATCACGTAATCTAGTATACTCATCTTCTGTAGGTAAGGTGATGTTTGTACCTAATATTTCACTTTTCCATTTACAAAATGCAGCAGCTTCTAAGTGGTTCACTTCTACAGGCCAAGAAAGTGGTAAAGGTATCTCTTCACTCACGGTTCTCAAGTAAAACTCCCCCTCTTTTTTTAACCAAAATAAAGGGTATTTAGCAGAAGTGTAGTCTCTCCAAGCCTTCCCTTCACTGCACCAGTATGCATCGTTACTATATCCACCAACATTGACAAAGTCTAAATACTCAGCATTTGATGTGAGGTATTTCGCTGCTCTAAATGCAGGGATGTGTGCTTCATGTGTACCATACTCATTGTCCCAGCCAAAAAGTTTTGCATTTTTGTTTTTACCTAGTTGCACCGTACCTTCTGCAACAGGAAGCAACTCATTTTTAGGACTTTCACCATAGCTAGAGTACTCTTGCCATGCTTTATCTTTTTTGACTGCAGTAATGGGAAGTTGGCGTATGAGTACTGAAGAGGTTTCAAGATGGATATTTTCATGTTCTATCCCCATCATAATCACCCACCAAGGAGATGCTTCGGTGATAGGAAGCTCCAGAGGCAATGTGTCTATCACCTCATTGACAATGTCATAAACGCTGTCTCTATACGCCTGCGTTTCTTTGAGCGTAGGCCAATCATAATGTTTTTCATTCAGGTCATCCCATGACATTTCATCGACACCTACTGCAAAGATGGACTCTAACCGTGGGTTTACCCGTGTGTCTATGATTTTTGCAAGTTTAAATTTATTGATAAAAAAAGTGGCAGTATGCCCGTAGTAGAAGATAATAGGATGTCTGAGTGCATCTGCTTTTTCGACATATGCTGTTTCATCGGAGACTAAGTTAAAAAGAGATTCATATCGCTTGTAACACGCTTGAAAATAGTCTTTTATCTCTTGTCGTTTTTGTTCTGTGTTGGTTCCATGTAAAGTTGGTATTTTAATCATATATTTTTCCTAAAAAAAGTATCGCTAAAATACCATCTCTGTGTGTATCTGCTGTGTAACACGTAGATCTAAAAATCTACTTTTTCTTTGGTACTCTCAATCATAGAAATGACGATTGTATACAAGTTGGCTATCACAGCTCCTATGACTAGTCCTACTGCAAGAGGTTCATTCCCCCCAAACTGTAAAGCAAAAAATGCAGGAATGAGGTGCAAATCAGCCACAAGTGACCCTGCTAAAAGTTCAGCAGAGAGTAAGTTACGTACCCCGATTTTCATCAATGTTGAAATGACATTGACCGAACCTGCGATAAACAGTGCCACAACTGAATGTTCAAATAAAAATGCTGCTGATGTCGTAAGTGACATCAACGTAAAAAACATATAAAAAACTTTACCCCAATTCATAGTTATCCTTTATATTGTGTTAACACAATTATAGCGTACCATTTTCATACATGGCACGCATTTGTTTTTATATCTTTCTTCTTTTGTATGAGCAAAGCTCACACAACATTCATCTCACTGAAGCTTCATCTGTCGATTCAGAAGAAAAAAGGCTACTAAATTATAGCGTACCATTTTCATACATGGCACGCATTTTTTCTTTTTCTTTTTCTCTTTTGAGTTTAACAGCTTCTTTTTCTCTGTAGCCAGAAACGGAAAAGCCTAGCCACATTAAGATAGGTGAAGCCACAAAAATGGATGAATACGTACCTACAATAACACCAACTAAAAGTGTAAATGCAAAGCCATGAATAATCTCACCACCAAAAATGAAAAGTGTCAATACAACAAAAAATGTCGTAAGTGAGGTGAGTGTCGTACGTGAAAGTGTACGGGTTACAGACTCATCAATAATATCAGACAAATCTGGATTCTTGATCGTTCTTATACCTTCACGAATACGGTCAAATACAATAATAGTATCGTTTAGTGAATACCCCAGTATCGTAAGCAGTGCGGCTAATATGTCTAAGTTTACTTCGACATTAAATAACACTATCATCCCCATAGCGATAGTTACATCATGCACAAGAGCCAATACAGAGGCAATAGCAAAACGCCACTCAAACCTAAATGATACATAAAGTAAAATACCAATAATGGCTATCACCATTGCCATGAGTCCTTTTTCACGTAACTCAGAGCCTACTTTTGCCCCTATCATATCTACACGTCTAACTTCGAATGTACCTGTGTTTTGAAGTAAGGCATTCATTTTTTTGCCTACATCTTCACCTAGCTTACTTGAAGCCGTTTTAGTACGGATGATGACTTCATCATCTGAGCCAAAACGTGTAACACTCGCACTTTCATAGCTTTGGTCTACAGAAATTGCTTTGCGTATTTTTTCTATCGGAGCATCACCTTCATATTTTACTTGAATGAGTGTTCCTCCAGCAAAATCAACACCAAGGTTAAAACCTTTTGTAAGTATCAATGTCAAAGAAACCAATAGTACGATGATAGACAGTATACTAAAACGTTTACTCTTACTCATAAGCGAGAGTGGTTTTTTGTATTTAAAAACTTCCATTATTTAGCCTCTTCTTTCTTGATTCCAAACCAAAATACCATTTTTTTCTTATCAATTCTAGGGAGTATCCATTGGTAAATCCCATGTGTACCTACGATGGCTGTAAGCATAGATGCTACTATACCAATGCCCATAGTAATAGCAAAACCTTTAATAGCACCCGTTCCATACACCACTAAAACAACAGCGGCTATAAGTGTAGTAACATTCGCATCAAAAATGGCAGTAAAGGCGTTGTTGTATCCATCTTCTATGGCTTTACCTATGGACTTACCTTGATGCAATAGTTCACGTATACGCTCGTTGATAATGACATTCGCATCCACTGCCATACCGACAGTCAGCACAATACCTGCCATACCTGGCAATGTCAATGTAGCACCTACTAAAGACATCACTGCAAGTATGAGGAAGAGGTTTCCTACGAGTGCAACATTGGCAATAACGCCTGCCATGCCATAGTAAAGAACCATAAAGAGTACCACCAAGACAAATCCAAGCATAAGTGCCAATGAACTTGCCTGAATACTATCCGCTCCAAGACTAGGGCCAATGAAACGTTCCGATTCTATGATAACAGGTGCTAACAATGCACCAGAACGTAAGGCAATAGCCAAGTCTTGTGCTTCTGCAAAAGTAAATCTACCCGATATCTGTACACGTCCACCACCTATACGCTCATTTATATTAGGTGCAGAGTAAACTTTACTGTCTAAAACAACTGCCATACGTTTACCTACGTATTGACCTGTAAAGTCACCAAATATTTTAGCACCTTGACCATTTAGCGTAAAGTTAATCACGGGTTGATTACTCTCATCAAAACCTACTTTTGCATCTGTAAGCATAGAACCATCAAGCACAGGAATAGCTCTGAGTAGATACTTTTCAGGGGTGTTAACATCTGTGAGTATGACATTACCAAAACTTTTTGCTTCAGCAGCACTCATAGTACTTACGCGAGCATTTCTCTCTTCATCTACTGCCATAAGCTGTAAGTGTGCTGCACGTTCTATGAGTTTTTTAAGTCTTTGCTTGTCTTCTTGCGTTTTGATACCCGGTACTTCAACCAGTATTTTGTCTGTACCCTGCTTAGCAACAGTAGGTTCAGCAAGACCAAACTCATTAAGTCTGTTTCGTATGGTATCAACGGCTTGATCAATGGCATTTTTCTCTGTACGTATCTTCTCTTCAGGTGTCATCTCTAATGTAAATTTGAGTCCATTTTCACTAAGTGTTGTACCTTCTATCTCTTTTTGAAGTATCTCTTTTGCTTTAACAACATCATCGCTGTCAAGTAATTCAAAAGTGATTTTACCATCTTCATTCATACGTAAATCATCAAAAATTATCTCTTCATCATCAAAAACATATTTGACTGTTGCTGCCATAGACTTAATACGTGACTCGATAGCTACTTCACTCTTGATACCAAGTAACATATGGAGGCCACCTTGAAGGTCAAGTCCTAAAATGATTTTCTTACCTTGTTCGCTTTGCGTCAATGAGGGGATGGAAAATACCACCCCAAAAATGAGTGCAAAAGCAAAGAGGACAACTCTAAAATTAAGCGTCTTCACCGACTTCTACCTTTTTAGAAACATAAGCTTTATCTAATTTCACAATAGTGTCATCATTTAGTTTGATTTTGATAAAATCTTCTTCAGTCTTTACAATAACAGCGATTAACCCGCCTGTTGTGATGATTTTATCACCTTTACCAAGAGCCTCAAGCATCTCTTTATGTGCTTTAGTAGCCTTTTGTTGTGGTCTGATAATCAAAAAATAGAAAATTGCGAATAATAATATAAGTGGCAAAAACGAACCAATAACACTGCCTTGTTGTTCCATGAGGAATCCTTTATGAATAAAATTAGACATTATTTTAGCACTTTAGAGATAACAAGAGGCTTTTTCATTGCTCTTTTAAATTCTGCATTTATTTACCTCAGCTATTGGGACTTTATGCATCCTCTCATAGCTACGATAATACTAAGCATTTTAGGGCTACTTGCTCTGTATTTACTCTTGGATTCTAACAGCAAAACATGGTTCATATCTGGAGCATTTACAGGACTGTTTTGGTTTTGGTGGATAAGCCTTAGTCTCAAGCACTATGAAATGCTTTGGGCCATACCCATAGAACTTGTCATCATTATGCTTAGTTATGGTTTCCTCTTTTCTCTCATCGCATGGGTGAGTCATAAGCTACCCACACTCTTTAGGATAAAAAGCACGTTATTACCTCTGTTAGTTAAGTCTCTAGGGCTTCTTGGTCTTAGCTATGTGCATCCTTTTGGTTTTGATTGGTTCAAGCCAGAGCTTATCTTTGTGCAAAGTTATTTTGGCATTCAAAAAGTACAGTTTACTCTCATACTTTTAGCCATGTCACTTGCGTTATGGAGAAAACAACTTCCCTACCTCTTACTCACTCTTCTTGCACTTGAGCCTATGACTTCCCACGAAGAAAAAATATCTAAAAACATTGCCCTCATCACAACCCACACCACCGTACAAGACAAATGGAACGAACACAAACACCAAGCACAGTTTGATGCTATTTTAAAAACCATAGATGATGCCATAGCTAAGAAAAAAACTCTAGTCATTTTACCTGAGTCCGTTTTTCCTATCTTCCTTAACCATTCAGAGCTACTTATGGACGAGCTCAAAAGCAGATCAAAACAGATATCCATCGTCGTAGGAGCCTTGTACTGGGATGGACAAACACCACGTAACTCAACCTACATTTTTACGAAAAATAATCTACAAATAGCAAATAAAGTCTTGCTCGTTCCCTTTGGAGAAGCCAACCCTCTACCCGATTTTTTAAGTGACTGGATAAATGAAGTGTTTTATGATAACGCTGTAGACTATAAGGCAAGTAGCACGGTGAGTGACTACACTATAGATGGTGTAACCTACAGAAATGCCATCTGTTTTGAAGCTACATCAGAAAAACTTTATGAAGAAGGAAAAAATGGCAAACGTCCTACACAGATGATAGTGCTAAGCAACAACGGTTGGTTCACCCCATCCATAGAACCCACACTACAAAAACTCCTCCTTATCTACTACAGCAAAAAGTACGGAACAAACATCTACCATGCGGTAAATATGTCCCCTTCGTATATCATACAAGATGGAAAAGTGTTCTATAGATAAAAAGTAGAACTTCTAAGTAACTTACAAGCCGTCTCTATCTTTTGTCTCAACTCCGCTTCATGTATACACAAAAGTGGCTCGATATCTAAGTTTTTAGTCTCTGCTTGGTCCTTAATAGCGTCTAAAATCATGGCACGCTCTTTACAGTTTCGGTACTCACGTAGAGGTTTTAAGAGTAGGTTTAGCTCTTCTACTATCAGCTTAGTCTTGTCCTCACCGATGATATGGTAAAAGTCTTCTATCAACGTTTGTAAAGAGTCCATAGAAGTATACAAGTCATCTAAGAGGTCGTCATCGTAGCTCTCTTTTGTTTTTAAAAGCAAGCTTTGAAAATGGTTTAGTTTTTTTCTCACAGCTTTTTTGACTTCTTTTTTTAAGGGTTTATACTGATGATATTCAGTGTCATACAGCTCTCTAGTGAGTATCTGTATTAACTGCCCAAAAGGCTGAGAAAGTAACATCTGAACCACGGCTTTTTCTTCATTTGAAATAAGCGTTTTGAGTTCACTGTGGAGTGTCATCTTCGCTTCTTCTTTTGTACTACACAGCTCTTCTAAAAAGTAAAGATAACGTAAAACCTTTGTCTCTTCATGGTAACGCAAGAGCAAGTCACGAGAAAAACGTGTGACATTGGGGTTAAAGTAGTCTGAAAAAGTATCTAAAAGTGTTGCAGTTCGACGTAACAACACACGTAAACGGTGCAAAGTAGCAGAAAAGTGTTTTCTTTGATAGTTAACCTTATAATAATGTAACAAACGTAGGTTTTTGTACAGTACCAAAGAGGCACCATCTCTCACATATAGTCGTGATGGCACTTGCCAAAAGAAAAGATTTGCCGCTTCAAACGCATCTATCTTCTCAAAAAGTTTTGTGATGTTGTACTCCATTGGCTTCACGCACAGTGCCAACGTTTCGTCTTCATACTTTTTATCTACATCTATCTCTTTGAGTATAAAAGGTTGTAACGTTTCAAGTGTATGTGACTCTCTAAGGTACTTCTCACTGCTACAGTACGCAAAGAGCATATACAAGCCTTTCAACTTTTTCATATACTCATACACAACATAACGCTCATCTTCTATGTAAACGGTGTACGATTTTTTAAGTATTTTTCTACCTATATGTTTTGAACGTTCAGAGAGGTACCCCTCTTCTTTTATAGGAGTGAAGTGTTCTTTTTTATCTTTATCAACTAGTACTTTAGTGTAGATGTTTGGTAAGTACTTTTTATAGTACAAGGTCACATTTTTATCAGACTTCACATAAAACTGTTCAACTTCTTCACTATGGTATTCATGCGTTTCAAGCCATCGCATAATGTCAGCAGATATTAAAAATTTACGTTGTATTTCATTCATAATCCGATTATAGCCAAGAAGGCTTCAGTATAGTTATTGACATTTTGGGTGTATCTGACTATAATTGACAAGATATTGTACAAAAAGGACACACCATGCAAGCAGTCAACTATTCTCACGCTAGAAACAATTTAAAATCCATCATAGATAATGTGTGTGATAACAATGAAGAAGTCATCATCACCACTAAAAATGACAAATCTGTCATCATCCTTTCTATGGATGAGTATAATCGTACACATGCTCAAGTCAAAAGAGATGTTGCAATCTCGCTAGCACAAATAGAACGTGGAGAGGTCATGAGTATAGATGAAGCCTTTGATAAAGTTTTAGCAAAATATGAAAATTAGCTTTTCCAAAAAAGCACATCAAAATCTTGATGATGTTGCTACATATATCTACGCACAAAGTAAATCAAAAGTAATTACAGCTCAACACATACGAAAATTACGGGGATACATCAACTTTGCACTCTCTGATTTTCCAAAAATAGGAAGACCCGCAGAAGAATTTGGAACAAATATTCGTAAACTAGTATTTCAAAGATATAGTATTTTATATATCATTCAACCAACACATATAGACATCATCACCATCTATAAAGAAAACCTACCAAACATATGACTTTTAAAACATTCTACATAGCTCCCATAAAAGGCTACCAATACCTCTCAAGAATGTTGCCCGCATCCTGTCGTTACTACCCAACGTGTTCTGAGTATGCTTCATGGCAGTTTGAATTTAATGCACCGCATAAAGCATTCATAGCATCGAGTACACGTATTTTACGCTGTAACCAGTTTTTTAAAGGGGGTATAGACTACCCTTTGGTTGCATTAAGCCCTCAAAAGACATCCTGTGTTCACACTTTTAATGCAGACTATGGCAAAATAGATATAGTCTATTGGCTTGTGCCAAAAAGTAAAAACAGATATTATATAGTAAAGGATTTTGATGCAATTAAACGCAGCTCTTGACATGCACCTACACCTCCGAGATGGAGAAATGTTAGAAAACATCGCAAAATGTTCAGCGAGAACTTTTTCAGGGGCTATCATCATGCCAAACCTTGTGCCTCCCGTGAGTACAAAAGAAGAAGTGGTGGCGTATAAAAATCGTATCATCGCTGCTATAGGAGAGGAAACATTTACTCCTTACATGACACTCTTTTTTAAACCCAGTTATGACAAAACATTTTTAGAGTCTATAAAAGATGAAATCACCGCCATAAAACTTTACCCCGCAGGTATCACTACTAACTCTGAAGGTGGAGTAAGTGGCTTTGATGTTGAGGAGTTACGCCCTGCTCTTGAGGCCATGAGTGAGCTAAACATTCCTCTGTGTGTACATGGTGAGACCAATGGTTTTGTCATGGACAGAGAAGCTGAGTTTGCTTCCATCTACGAACGTTTGGCCACTGCTTTTCCAAAACTAACCATCATCATGGAACATATCACAACTAAAACTTCTGTGGAACTTTTAGACAGATATAAAAACCTTTATGCCACCATCACCATACACCACCTACTCATAACACTCGATGATGTAGCAGGAGGGATGCTCAAACCTCACCTCTTTTGTAAACCTATCGCTAAACGTCCTGAGGACAGAGATGCCTTACTTAAAGTTGCCCTAGAAGCTCACCCTAAAGTGATGTTCGGTTCAGACTCAGCCCCACACCCTAAACATGCAAAAGAAGCCTGTGGTTGTGCAGCAGGGGTGTTTACTTCACCCATAGCCTTACAACTGTTAGCAGAGCTTTTCGATACAAATGGGGCAAGCGTAGAAAACCTTCAAGCCTTTGTCTCAGACAATGCACAAAAGATTTATGACATTGATGTGCCTAAAAAAGTTGTCACCTTGGAGAAAAAACCTTTTAAGGTACCTTCAGATTATAATGGTGTTGTCCCTATGTATGCAGATGAAGAGATAGCCTATAGTATCAAAGATGTCAAACTTGCTAACTAAATACAAAATAGTTCTCTACATTAAAAATAATTTCGCTAACATATAATGAAACATAAGTAAAATGAATAGGGAAAGTATATGATTGCAAATAATATTGAAGAGCTCATAGGGAACACACCATTGGTAAAGATAAATGGTCTCTCAGAAAAAACGGGGACATCTATCTTGGGTAAATGCGAGTTTATGAATCCCACATCTTCTGTCAAAGACAGGATAGCTTCAAACATGATAAATGAAGCCTTGAACTCTAAGGCTATCAACAAAGATACAACAATCATAGAACCAACCTCTGGAAATACAGGTATAGGCTTAGCAGCCATTTGTGCCTCAAAAGGCATACGTCTCATACTTACCATGCCTGAGTCTATGAGTATGGAACGTCGTAAGATACTCACACACCTAGGTGCTGAACTTGTACTCACACCAAGTGCTGAGGGTATGGGTGGAGCTGTAGACAAGGCAAATGAACTAGGAAATAAACTCAAAAATGCCAAAGTACTTCAGCAGTTTACCAATCCAGATAATCCAGATATACACCGTAAAACAACAGCCCTTGAACTTCTTAAAGACACAGAAGGAGAAATAGACATTTTTGTGGCCTCTGTAGGAACTGGTGGTACACTTACAGGAACAGCTGAAGTACTTAAATCACATAACCCCACTATGCAAATTGTTGCGGTAGAACCAACAAGCTCAGCAGTTCTTGTAGGTGGAGAAGCTGGACCTCATAAGATTCAAGGCATCGGTGCAGGTTTTATCCCTGATATTCTCAATACAGATATTTATGATGAAGTCATCGCTGTTAGCAATGAAGACTCTTTTGCTATGGCAAAAAAAGTGGCAAAAGAGGAAGGTTTACTTATAGGCATCTCAGCAGGAGCAAACTTGCACGCGGCACAAGTACTTGCAAATCGTCCTGAAAACAAAGGTAAAACGATAGTCACTATTTTATGTGATACTGCAGAACGTTATCTCTCTACTGAACTTTTTGAGGGATAATGTCTTCACATACTTCTACCCAAACTCTTCTTCTTGAAACTATCAAAATAGAAGATGGCGTCATACATAACCTCAACTATCACCAACAAAGATGTACACAAAGTAGGGAAAAACTCTATGACTCTACTGATATCATTTTGCTTAAAAACTTTATCATACCCCCTCAAAAAGGATGTTACCGTTGTCGTATAGTCTACAGTACTACTATCCAAAGTATAGAGTATATCCCTTATGTTGCAAAGACAATTGAAACACTAAGAGTAGTATCTTCAACGCTCAAGTATACGTTGAAATATGCAGATAGACATGCACTTAATAGTCTTCTAGAAGAAAATTCAGATGTTGATGATATTATCATCGAACAAGATGGCTACGTCACAGATACTAGCATAGCAAACCTCGCTTTTTATGATGGTACTACTTGGTACACCCCTGAAAAACCTCTCTTATCTGGCACCATGCGTCAAAAACTGCTAGATGATGGCTTTTTACAAATAAGAGACATAAAAAAAGAAAATTTAGACCAATACTCACAAGTGGCTTTAATGAATGCTATGTTAGGATTTAAAATCTTAAAAAAATTTAATATAATTAAGAACTAAGGTAAAAAATGACCATAAATCTTCTTCAAACACCAGAGTATAAAGTACTGATGCAATCACATATTCAACAAACTATTGAATATTTATTTAACAAAGATCAAGAATTTGGAGTTGTCTGCGAAATAGAAAATATTTTATTTACGCCAGAATTACCTCAAGATACTCAAAAAGCATTTAAGGAAACTGTCTTGTTTATAGTCAGTGGTTACACTTTTGAAAGTGCTGCTGTAGATAAAGAGTACTTTAGCTTTGAGGCAGGTTTTGGGTCTGAAAATTTTGGATCAACGGTTACTGTCCCACTTCTTGCCATAAAACAAGTGATGTTGGGTGAAAATCCTATACTGTTCAATTTGTCAAAATACGAAAAAGATATAGGTACAAAAGGATTAAAAGGGGGAAAGGCTTCCAGTAAATCATCAATGGAAGCCCTTTTAAATAATCCTGAAAATATGAAACTTCTCAAGAAAAAGAAATAACACTAAACGCTTAACAGTGCCCTGCTAAAACGTAATTTACCACATTGTCAACATAGGCATTGTGTTTGTTTTCTTTCGAATATACAATGAAGAACTTACGTGTCATGGTATAGCCTCTTAGTTTAGCTTCAAACAGCTCACCATTTGCTATTTCATCCATCACAGCATATTTAGACAAGATAGACACTACTGGTTTCTCTGTATTTCTCTCACTCTTTTTAAGTGTCTGAAGTATGGTTGTTGTGCTACTCACTTCTGAAAGCACGTTAAAACTCTTACAAGAAACACCTAACTCTTCAAAAACCTCAGAGACAACGCGTCTTGTATGAGAACCCTCATTACGACAAATCCAAGAGAAGTCATACAGCTCTTCTGTTTTTAGCATCTTAGGTATAGGCACATTTGAAACAACAACAAGTTCATCTTCTAGCCATTCTCTATAGATTAAGTCATTGTCCATAACAGGAGACTCTATAAGACCAACATCAAGTTTTCTGTCTTTTAATTTTTCTATGATTTTATCACTGACATCTATATCCAGTTTGATATCGTTATTAATTGCTTCACCTATGGTATTTAGACATTGTCCAGGGATAATATAGGTACCTATCGTATAAGATGCACCTAATCTAAAGGTTATTTCTTTGTTGATAATTTTTAAAATATCTTGTTCCGATGCGTGAATTTCTTTTTCAAGTCTTGTTGCAATCTTATAAAGTTCTTCACCTTCATTAGTGAGTTTTATACCATTTTTTTTACGTTCAATGACTTTACACGCAAGATATTTTTCAATAAACTTAATCTGTTGTGTAACAGCTGGTTGTGATATTCCTAACTTTGCTGACGCTTTAGAAAAACTTCTTTCACGTGACACTGTTAGAAATGTTTCTAATTTAACAAAATCTTTTAACATTTGTTGTCCCTTACATATTACATTTACTCACACTACACAAGTTAATAAAATTATTATATCTAATTATACTTAATTACACATAAGTTGTTCTTATTAGAATGATTTTATTTTACGTATTTTAAAATATGACCTTTCAGTGACTTTTATAGTCGTATCTAGGTGTTGTCTCTCACATGTCTAATTATATTTGGGTATAATTTATCTACTAGTAGAATGAGGTACGACATCATGGAAACAATCTTAAATGCACTTAACCCATCACAACAAGAAGCTGTTGAACATATAGATGGTCCTATGCTTATCTTAGCGGGTGCAGGTTCTGGAAAAACAAAAACACTCACTGCAAGACTAGCTTACCTAGTAGGTGTTGTGGGCATAGACCCTGCAAATACTCTCACGCTTACTTTCACAAACAAAGCAGCAGCAGAGATGCGTGAACGTGCTTTAAAACTCATGCCCTCTCGTGTCTCTTACCCGCCATTGCTATGTACCTTTCATAAGTTTGGTCTTCTATTTTTAAAGTTTCACATCGAAAAACTTGGACGAAGTAATGGGTTTGTCATCATAGACAGTGACGATAAAAAACGACTCATACGGAGCATCGCCAAAGAGCAAAAAATAGATTTAAACATCTCATTTATCGCATCAGAGATATCAAAATACAAAAACTCCATACTCTCACCTGAACTCGTTTTAGAAAAAGCAGAACTTCCTAACTATAAAAAAATAGCCAACATCTATGTCGCCTATCAAAAAAATATAGAAGAAAATAACCTTGTAGACTTTGATGACCTACTCATGCTAACGTACAAAATACTCGCAGAGAATGATGACTTACGTAAAGAAACAAGCCACAAATACCAGTATATCATGGTAGATGAGTATCAAGATACCAATGAACTACAGTTTCAACTACTCGAACTTCTTTCTTCTGAACATAACAACCTCTGTGTGGTAGGTGATGATGACCAAAGTATCTATGGATGGAGAGGTGCAAATATCCGCAATATTTTAGAGTTTTCAGAAAATTTTGAAAAATGTAAAACAGTTAAACTTGAAACCAACTATCGTTCAACCGAACCCATCTTAAAAGCAGCTAACATGCTCATAGAACATAACTCAACAAGGCTTGGTAAAAAACTCACCTCCCATAAAGGTGTAGGACAAGATGTCAAACTCTTACACTCGCTTGATGAATCTATGGAATCAAAAGCTATAGCTCATGAAATACAAAAACTATTAGATGAAGGTACTGACCCTGATGAGATAGCTGTACTCTATCGTATCAACGCACTTTCACGTTCTCTCGAAGAGGGTTTTAGCAAAGCAGGTCTTGCTTTTAAACTCATAGGTGGTATGCGGTTTTACGAACGTGCAGAGATAAAAGATCTCATCTCTTACCTTAGGGTCTTGTCTAATCCTCATGATGATTTTTCTTTGTTACGCATCATCAACAAACCCAAACGTGGCATAGGTAAAGCCTCCATAGAAAAACTTGCAAAAGCAGCCTATGAACATAAAACCTCTCTGTATGGATTTATAGAAAAAATGACTACAGGTGAAGCAGAAACCATCGTAAGTAAAAAAGTTTCTACTGCCTTAGATAAACTTGTCAAAGATATACAACTCCTACAAGAGTCGATAGAAAATGAATTGGGTAACTTTATTACACTTTTTGAAGAGCATATCAAGCTCAAAGACCACTATGTAGGCATGGTTGATGGTATGGAACGCATACTGAACATCGATGAATTTTATGGATACTTTAGAGATGCTGTCATCAAAAACCCAGACCTCACGCTTGATGAGTTTTTAAATGACATCTCACTTCAAAGTGACCAAGACCAGATAGAAGAAAATGCCATTACTATCATGAGTATACACGCAGCAAAAGGGCTAGAATTTGAACACCTTTTTGTCATAGGACTAGAAGAAGAGTTTTTTCCTCTACTTGGTGAGGGGTGCAACATGGAAGAGGAGCGTCGTTTGGGCTATGTTGCTATCACTAGAGCCAAGTCAGACCTTACGCTATGTTATGTAGACAGCAGGTTCTACAAAGGTCGCCGTAAGATGATAGACAAAAGCCGTTTTCTAGGTGAAGCAGGACTCATACAAGACACAAGCCTCAAGATAACCAAACAAGCTGCCTTTAAAAAAGGTGACCTAGTCAAACATAAAATCTTTGGTATTGGACGTGTCCAAGCGGCCAATAAATCTGGAAAAGAGTATAAATTACTCATTAACTTTGGTGGGAACAAAAAAGAGATATTGAGCTCTTTTGTACAAAGTATTTAATGAACCATCTTTTCGTCATAAACAAACCAATATTTCGTACATCAAATGGTTATATGGGTTATGTAAAACGTAAATATAGTACTAAAAAAGTGGGCTTTTCTGGTACGCTTGACCCCTTTGCAACAGGCTGTCTCATCGTGGCGACAGGTCAATACACTAAACTTTTCCAATACCTCGACAAAACACCCAAAAGCTACAAAGCAACCCTATGGCTAGGAGCAAACTCACCCAGTCTTGACATAGAGCAGGTAGATAGCATAAAAGACATCGCTTCTTTTAGTGAAGCACGTATCAAAGAAGTATTGTCATCACTCAAAGGTGAGCTTGACTACTATCCACCAAAGTTTTGTGCGAAGAAGATAAATGGCAAACGAGCCTATGAGCTTGCACGCGAAGGCAAAGAGGTCATGCTCAAAACCATCACATCTAACATCTATGATATCAAACTCCTTAACTACAACCACCCTTTTGTCCACTTTGAAGCCAAAGTATCTGAGGGGACATACATACGTTCATTAGGGGCGTTGATAGCAGACAAACTTGGTGTGGATGGTACACTTTCTAGTCTGCACCGTATCCATGAGGGACAGTTTTATTTTGAAGATGAAAAAGCACTTAATCCTTTTACTCACCTAGCACTACCTTCTAACACCTACTTAGGAGATGAAAGTTTTATGGAACTTGGTAAAAAACTAGGTATTGAGTATTTTGAGATTCAAACAGATGGTGTGTATTTGATAGAAACATCTCAGTTTTTTTCTATTATTGAGATTTTAGATAATGAGGTGAAATATAGATTTAACCGTATTCCTAAATTTGAATCCCAGTAATTATTAAACCACCAACTAAACATATTAATTTATGCTATAATACTACATGAAAAAAAGAGATGCAAGAACACTAAAAGTAGAAGTACAGCAAGAGTTGAGATACCAAATAATACGCTTGCGTAAAAAA
>Ga0256840_1002560_pt1 | contig 15855 bp, 15 predicted proteins | sample 355202metaG_FD_185969 | JGI IMG/M metagenome (GOLD analysis project Ga0256840, IMG submission 185969) | Hydrothermal vent microbial communities from Mid Atlantic Ridge, Atlantic Ocean - 355-202 | ecosystem: Environmental > Aquatic > Marine > Hydrothermal vents | place: Atlantic Ocean: Mid... | reverse complement strand
TTGTTTTAAAATAGCTAATATTTGGCTATCGCTAAAATGTGCTTTTTTCATGAATAATCTCCTGCTGTTAAGCATAAGAGAAAATTCCACTTTTGACTTCAATTATTTTTCGGGGGGATTACCTTATTAATGCTATTATTGATTTTCACTCCAGTCGTCATGGCTGAACCAATTAGTAATCAGGAAGAAAAGCTAAAAGTTGGTTTTATATATAACTTTATAAAATTAACATTACCCGTAAAACCTATAGAGGATTCTTATCATCTTTGTATGGTGGGTAATAGTTCTCTTAATGAGAATTTGGAATATTTAAACAAACAAGTGGCTCATGGCAAACAAATTGAGGTTATTAATGTATCTCCAAATAGTAACTCACTGAAATATTGTGATAGTCTTTTTATTGGAAAAATAGCTAAAAAACGTCAGCTTCTAACAATAATCGACCATGCAATAAGCCAAAAGGTACTTACAATTAGTGACTCAAAACATTATTTGAGTCAGGGTGTCATAATAAACTTAAAGCAGTTAGGTGGCAGAATACGGTTTGACGTTAATCTAACGGTTGCACAACAAAGTCAATTAACTCTAAATGCTAATTTATTACGTTTGGCACATAATGTGCTGAAGTGATTGGGTAACTTTTTCTGTGTTAGACTAAATTTTGCAACTCAATTGGCTTAAAGAAATATATGATAAATGGACTGAAATCAAAACTATCTATCTATAGTAAATTGCGAGTCATTATTATTCGCGTATTAGTGGTTTCTTTTCTTTTTTTACTCGTGCTTCTATCAGTACAAAATATTTATAAGTCTTATCAAAGAGAGCAGGCGCAATTAACGCTTTTAGCCGAAATTATTGCAAGCAATATTAATGCTTCCTTACTATTTAAAGATAAAGCAACAGCTAAACAGACTTTAGCTGTGTTATCCCATAGTAATTCACCCATTCAATTTGCCTCTGTGGTCGATGCAAACCATGCAAAATTTGTTACGTATGGTGAAGCACCGAAAACTAACGATTATTGGAAAAGTATTGAATACAGAAGTGTAATAATGCTAGATGAAGATGAAATTGGTGAAATATATATTGTTGCTAGTTTGTCTAAAATGTGGAATGACGTTATTGCAGATCTTTTAGTACTATTAGCAGTATTAACTGGTGCATTATTTTTCGCACTATTTCTAGTGCCAGAGTTTGCATCGTCTATTGTCGAACCTATAAAAAAACTAGCCGAAACAGCTAGAATTATCACTAAGACAGAAAAATATGGTCTTCGTACTGAAAAATACAGTGATGATGAAGTGGGCGAGTTAACAGATACAGTTAATGAGATGCTGGATTTAATTGAAACACGTGATGGCGAGTTAAGAATTGCCGCGACAGCCTTCAATACTCAGGAAGCCATCGTTATCACCAATGCTGAAAAAAGTATTATTCGAATTAATCCTGCTTATACACAAATAACAGGTTATGAATTTGCTGACGTTGAAGGAAAAACACCTTTATCCTTTACATCGAATATTCAAAATGAGGAACAGTTAAAACAAATAGACAATGAGATTGTAGAAAAAGGTTTTTGGATAGGCGAGCTGATAGGGGTTCATAAAAATAAAGCGTATTACCCTGCAGATTACATGATCACTGTTGTGAAAAATATTGGTAATGAAATAACAAACTATGTAATGACGTTTTCTGATATCAGTGAACGTGTGGCTTCGGAGGAAAAAATTCGACACTTAGCCTTTTATGATTCATTAACACAACTACCTAATCGACGATTATTAATTGAAAGATTAAAAGTTGCACTAAAAACAAGCGAACGCCACGATTATTATGGCGCCTTATTTTTTCTTGATTTAGATAAATTTAAAATATTAAATGATTCTAAAGGTCATCATTATGGTGATATGTTATTAGTCGAAGTTGCCAAAAGGTTATCGGGAATAGTGCGAGCCGTAGATACAGTTGCGAGGCTTGGCGGGGATGAGTTCGTGGTAATGCTCGAGGGTTTAGGTCAAGATGAACGACTCGCTATGGCTGAGGCAAATACGGTCGGCAATAAGATTGTATCCACTTTAAATCAACCATATTTGCTTGATGATTTCACATATAATACTTCATCAAGTGTTGGGGTGACATTATTCCATAGTAGTGCTACTGATATAGCCACATTGTTATCGCAGGCAGATACAGCAATGTATGCCGCTAAAAATGCGGGCAGAAATACACTTCGCTTTTTTGGTGTGGAATTACAAGATGCAATAGAAAAAAGAATTTCAGATGAACAAGCGCTACGGGTGGCGCTTGATAAGCAACAGTTTGAATTATATTATCAGATCCAAGTTGATAACGAGGGACAAGCAGAAGGGGCTGAAGCACTAATTCGCTGGCATCACCCCACAAGAGGTTTGGTATATCCATCTGATTTTATCTCGCTTGCCGAAGAAATTAACATTATTGAAAATATTGGTTTGTGGGTTATTGAAACAGCTTGTCAAAAGTTGGAGCAGTGGAAACAAATAGATGTAACAAAAAACCTAGTATTATCAATTAATATCAGTGCTTTACATTTTCAGAAAGATGATTTTGTGAAGAAACTTTTACATATTGTTAAAGAATATGAAATCAATCCACAGAAGCTAAATATTGAACTTACAGAAACAGTCGTCTTGGATAATGTAGATGTTGCCATTTTAAAAATGAAACGAATAAAAGCAGCTGGCATTACTATTTCAATGGATGATTTTGGCACCGGTTTCTCTTCATTAAATTATGTTAGCCGTTTACCCGTTGATCAAATTAAGATTGATCGTTCATTTGTTTCTCGCGCTATGGACAGTGAACACGATAAATTGATTATAAAAATGGTCATTGCTCTAGGCCATATGTTAAATATCGGTGTTGTGGCTGAAGGTGTTGAAGTTGAGGCACAGTTTGTTTTACTTGAAGAGATGGGGTGTGATTATTATCAAGGCCATTATTTTGGTAAGCCAATGCCTATATTAGAGCTTGAACTGGTATTGCAGAATAACTATTTTTCACATGTGAATGTAGAAGAGGTTGACTTCAAAAAATCAGTTATACAGGATCTAAAGAATTAATCCTTTTTAACATTTATTCAATCTGTATTTCCCAGTAGATTGTCTATACCCGTGACCATTCAATGTGCAGAATTCAGCAGGAGAAGAAGCCATACTATTCTAGGCATAAAGTCGCAGAATTAGTCATTCTCGGCAACTGCTCCTGCGTTGCTCTACTTACCTACATCCATGTAAGCATAATTTAAGGCTTTATAACGACGAAGAGTGTGGCTTATTCTCTTGCCCTATGGGAGATTAGCACACGCGCCAGTGCAGCGTTACAATGTTTGACAAGGATTAGTCATTTATGTCCATGGATGGACTGTATGCAAAAAATGCAGGAGCATATTTTTTGTGCCATTACATTGCGCCTTGCTCTGACGCTTGTGCTAAACTCTGAAACCTACAGATTGAATGGTCACGGGTATAAATGTTAGACTATCGCACTTTTAGTTTTCTGGAAGCGAATAAGGTTCAATAAAACTCGGTGCCCTTCAAGAATATAAAGTAATTTAAATAAACTTTAGTCTTCATCAACAGAAATACTAGCCCCGGCCCATTGCAGTGTGTGGAGAAAGTTATAGTGATCATGCTATGGCTACGCTAGAAAATATAGTAAATAGTTATTTTAAAATAAATAGTTTAAGGAATAAAAATGAAAGTTACAGAAAATGCAGTTGTAGTAATAGATTACACGCTAAAAGATAATGATGGTGAAGTGATTGATAGCTCAGAAGGTGCTGGTCCATTAGCTTTTTTGCATGGCGCAGGTAATATAATCCCAGGTTTAGAAGATGCACTTTTAGGTAAAGAAGCAGGCGATGAAGTGCAAGCAAGCATTGAACCTAAAGATGCCTATGGTGAACGTGTTGAAGATATGAAGCAAGAAGTGCCTAAAGAATTATTTGGTGGTATTGATAAAATTGAAGTAGGTATGCAGTTTCAATCTGAAACAGATGCTGGCCCTGTTATGGTAACAGTTGTAGAAATGGGTGAAGAAATGATCACTGTTGATGGCAACCACCCGTTAGCAGGCGTACATTTAAACTTTGATGTGACAGTTCGTGAAGTGCGCGAAGCAAGTGAAGAAGAACTTGAACATGGACATGTGCATGGTGAAGGTGGTCACCATCACTAAAAGTCTTTGTTATACCCGTGACCATTCAATCTGCAGATTGAATGGTCACGGGTATATAACGATGATTGAACGTGACGGGCCTACGGGTCCGTCATTTATTTTGAAGAATAAAAAATAAATACATGCAAAATATTGATACATTAAATGAACAATTTGGTATAGCAGGGCAGCTACAATTTATCGAAGATAGTGGCTTTGTTATGGTTGATATCAATAGTCAATATGCCAAGGCTAGAATTTCAACGTATGCTGGTCAAGTGCTTTCTTTTCAGCCCCATACACAACAAAATGATCTTATTTTTCTGAGTGAAAATGCGGTCTACCAAAAAGGTAAAGCAATAAGGGGGGGAGTCCCTATTTGTTGGCCTTGGTTTGGTGATGACACATCAGGCAATGGCAGGCCTTCCCATGGCTTTATGCGAAACCAACAGTGGCAAGTTATTGGAAGCCGTATTGATATCGATGGGGTTGCGACACTTACATTAGGTGCCTCATCTAATGAGGAGACCACAGCAATTTGGCCTTATGAGTTTAAATTAATACTTGAAATTAGAGTAGGGCAATCACTTGAATTAAAGTTAACAACACAAAACACAGGACAGGAAGAATTCGCTATTACTCAGGCATTTCATACTTATTTTAATATAAGTGATGTTGATCAAATTACTGTCTTAGGATTAGATGGTAAGAAGTACCTTGATAAATTAGAAGGCTTCTCAGAAAGCTTACAGACGGGTGATGTAACTGTTTCAGAAGAAATAGATCGTGTTTACCAAGCCGTGGATAATGATGTTTATCTATGTGATAAAGGCTTTGATCGCAAAATCACTTTTTCAGTGACCGGTTGTAAAACAACCGTAATCTGGAACCCATGGACAACAGTAGCGTCTAGAATGACCGATTTAGATGATGATGCTTACCGGCACTTTGTATGTGTTGAAACAGCTAATACGGCAAAAGATAGTGTTACAATCGCAGCTGGAAAAGAACATAGCCTTTCAGTAAGCTATGCTGTCACTTAAGCACAGCTAAGAGCGTAACTTATCTCGGTTAATAGCTAACCATTGGAGAGCAATGATGGGAATAGCAGAAAGAATTTTACCGTCAAGTAGAAGTTGATAGACATCATCAAATTTCATCGTTGTAACTGAAATATCTTCATCTTCTTCATCTAAGCCGTGTACTCCGCCGACATTACTACTATCTATTTTTCCATAAAATAAGGTTAATAGTTCTGATGTACCGCCCGGTGAAGTGAAAAAGTCATTAATTTTGACAAGCTTTTGTATTTCACAGCCTGCTTCTTCAATAGATTCGCGGTAGGCTACTTCTTCAGCTGTTTCACCGGGTTCAATTGCACCTGCTACAATTTCTAATAACCAAGCTTGTTCACCGAGCTGAACAGCACCAATACGAAATTGTTCGATGATAACGACTTCATCGCGAATAGGGTCATAGAGCAACACGGCAACACAATTACCACGCTGGAATAGCTCACGTTTAATCGGTCTGCTCCAACCACCGTTAAATAAAGTATGTTTGAGTTCAACTTCTTTTATACTGAAAAAACCTTGGAAAGGCGTGGTTTCATTAATAATAGTGAATTTTTTTATCATATTTCTGTTTTAATGCGAAGGTAGTGCACTAGTTTTAGCCACCTTCTTCTCAAAAGCAGAAGTAATATCGATGCCTTTTAAACGACGTAATTCAGCAGTGAAATTGGTACCGTCTTTTTCAATATGCTCAATTCTAACGGGTAGATAGTTAAGTGCAGGAGCACACCATAGCGTGGTTTGGCGTTGTGACTTGCTACTACGCTGACGCACTAGTTTTATCGCCTCTATTTTGCCTAATGGCGTGGTGATTATTTCAGTACCTAAGATAATGATATTGTAAGTTTTTAATTTGTGGCTATCGGCGATTTGGTAGCTAAACTCTTTCTTTTTTTGCCCAAGATCTGACATTAAGGCTAATTGATAGGTCAGTTTATCGAAAGTATAGGGTTTTGCATCTAATGCCCATGTTTGTTTTTTATTATCGATGTTGACTATATGATTTTCCCAATCAAAACTCAGGTTTAGGTATTTATCTTTTTTACCGCCTGTTCGTTGATATAGATATGACTGTGGCTGGATAATTTTGCCTTTTTGTAGCCAAATACTGGTCTCTTCAACAAGATCAGGTTTAAAAAACGCAAAGATACCTTTGGCTTGGCTTTTAGAGCTAAATGTACGTGATCCATCAATGTTGGTGGAAAGCTCACGTTTTAATTCCCCCGCAGACAAGCCTTTAAGTCTGACTAAGTAATTTGCTGAAAAGTCAGGAATATCTTGTGCAAATAACCATTGCGGCATACTTAAAAGAAATATAAGAGTAAAAATTCGACTTATCATGTATTTGTTTACTAGTCGCTAGTATCCTCAATCAGTTTTTTTATAGCGGCGGGGTAGAGCTTATGTTCTTGTTCAAGTACTCTAGCCGCTAATGTCTCTGCCGTATCATTTTCTAGAACAGGGACTCGTGCTTGTAAGACCACAGGACCATCATCAAGTTCAGCTGTCACGATATGAACACTAGCACCATGTTCTTTTTCACCGGCATCAATCGCACGCTGGTGCGTGTTTAGCCCTTTAAATTTAGGTAATAAAGCAGGGTGGATATTGATTAAACTATTTTTAAAATGATGAACAAAATCAGTAGTCAAAATTCGCATAAACCCTGCTAAAACCACTAGGTCAGGCTTAAAGCTATCAATCTTATCAGCCAAAGCTTCATCAAATGATTCGCGTGATTCAAATGATTTATGATCAAGTACGGCTGTAGTAATACCGGCTTTGTTAGCATAGTCAATGCCTGCGGCATTAGGACGATTACTAATCACTGCTGCAATAGTAACAGGTAACGAGCCCGCTTCAATTGCCTCAACAATCGAAATCATATTGCTACCACGACCTGAAATTAGGATAACGAGTTTTGGTAATGCCATTAGTCGTTAATGATTACGCTAGGAATTGTTTGTTCTGAAGCTTTGATATGACCAATTTGAAAAGCTGTTTCACCCAGATCAGCTAATACTGATAAGGTTTCTACGGCATCTTCTTTAGCAACAACAATAACCATACCTATACCATTATTAAAAGTACGATACATCTCTTCATCGATCACATTACCTTGCTGTTGCAGCCAATCAAATATAAGTGGACGAGTCCATGATTTGGCATCAATAATCGCATCAACATTATCTGGTAGAACACGAGGAATATTTTCTAATAAGCCACCGCCAGTAATATGAGATAAGGCATGAATATTAATTTTTTCATGGAGTTGAAGCAGGTTCTTAACATAAATTCTTGTTGGAGCTAAAAGATGTTCGCCCAATGTGCTGCCACCAAATTCACTAGTTAAAGCCTGTCCACTGCGTTCAAGTATTTTACGAATCAATGAGTAGCCATTAGAGTGAGGTCCAGATGATGCCAATCCAATCAGCACATCTCCGGCTTGCACTTGGCTACCATCGATTACATTGTCTTTTTCAACAACGCCGACACAAAACCCAGCTAAATCGTAATCACCTTCTTCATACATGCTAGGCATTTCTGCTGTTTCACCACCCACTAAGGCGGCACCAGAAAGTATGCATCCATCGGCAATACCTGAAACAACGGATGTGGCTACATCAATGTCCAGCTTACTTGTAGCATAATAATCTAAGAAGAAAAGCGGTTCGGCGCCCAATACAATAATGTCGTTCACGCACATTGCGACTAAATCGATACCGATAGTATTATGAATACCAGATTCGATAGCTAAACGTAACTTAGTACCCACGCCGTCGGTACCCGAAACTAAAACGGGTTGTTTATAACGGTCTACGGGCAACTCAAACATGCTTCCGAAGCCACCTAAACCAGCCATAACACCAGGGCGACGTGTTTTCTTTGCTAGCGGTTTAATACGGTCAACTAAAGCATTGCCCGCCTCTATATCAACGCCGGCATCACGATAGCTAAGCGATTCATTTGTATGGGTCGTATCTACCATGTGTTTTATTCCTGACTATATACCCCGAAAACAGCGTGATAGAATACCACAATGCATAGATTATTTTTAACACTAATTTTACTGGTAACGGCAAGCAATAGCTTTGCTGCAAACCTTATAGACCTTTATCAGGCGCAGCTTCCTGTTATGACACAGGATGAAGATGAGCGTAAAAAAATATCCCCTGAGGTATTAAAAGAAGTATTGCTTAAAGTTGTGGGTGATCGTGCGGCGTTCAAGACTACTGATTTGACTCCCATTCTTAGCCAATCCAATGAATTGATTCAGCAATATCAATATCATCAAATGAATAAAATGAGTGACGATCTCACTCAACCAGATATTTTAGAATTGCAACTTATCTTTAACGAGGATGAACTGAATCACTTATTGACTGAATCGGGTCTAGCTATTTGGGGGGCATCACGGCCAGAGATACTGTTATGGCTCACCATTGAAGAGAATAATAAGCGAACTATTATAGGAGAGGATAGCAGAAGTAAACTACCTCAGACTATAAAGAGCGCGCTGTCAAAAAGAGGCTTGCCACTTTTAATGCCGCTAATGGATTTGCAAGATCAAATGCAGATGAATGTTGTTGATTTATGGGCAGGTTTCGCCGACCCCATATTAAAAGCATCGCAACGTTATAATGCACAAGTTATCGTTGTTGCCCGTGTAGTGAGCAGTGAAAAAGGTGCAATGCAGATTAAGTGGCAAATAATAAATGAGAATGAAACCGAACAATGGCAATCAAGTGGAAATGATGCCTTAATATCAGGTATATCTGAATTAGCAGATCGCACTGCCAGACGATTTACGCAGGTAATAGATAATCAATATGCACAACGATACGACTTACAAATCAGCAATGTGAAAGGATACGCTGACTATATTCGTGTTAAAGAATATCTGTCAAAATTACAGGCTATATCTGACGTGCAGCTCTCAAATTTGGCAAATGATAAACTTGAAATAAGCATTTTATTATCTTCAGACTTATCGGCATTAAACCAAACTATAGCTATAGGTCGTGTATTAGAAGAAGAGACTAATTATCTCTCCACAGACATTGTTCATTACAAATTGGTATTATGACCCGACACAACATTCCCAATTTACTGTCTATTTTCAGGATTGTATTAATCATTCCCATTGTTTGGATGCTAATATCGCAGCAGTATGGCTACGCACTATCGACCTTTGCTCTGGCAGGGTTTACCGATGGCTTAGATGGTTTTTTGGCAAAACAATATAATTGGCAATCTCGCTTAGGAACAATATTAGATCCTATTGCGGATAAACTGTTGCTAGTAGCCAGTTTTGCAACACTTACATGGTTAGGACTAATCCCATTATGGTTATTACTACTTGTATTAATGCGTGATGTATTAATTGTGTCGGGTGGGCTGGCTTATCACTACTTTATCGGGCCGTTTAACCTAAGCCCGCTATGGAGTAGTAAAATTAATACGGTAGCCCAAATCTTATTGATTCTATTAGTCATTTTACAGCAATACGGAATGGGCGAATTACAAACAATCGTAACAGCGGGTATTTGGCTAGTTGCGGCAAGCGTTTTTATTAGCGGAACTGAATATATTTTAATCTGGGGAGCACGTGCATGGCAGCAAAGCAGCAAGCAATGACGGATGAACATAAAATTTACCTGACACTTATTGTGCTAGCTTCAGGCTGGTTATTTTATTTACTGTCTCCTATTTTAATGCCTTTTTTTGTGTCCGCATTATTGGCCTATCTTGGTGATCCTATTGTTGATAAATTAGAAGCGAAAAAGCTCTCTAGAACAATGTCTGTTTCCATCGTTTTCGGTGTGTTGTTATTAATCGGACTGCTACTATTGCTAGTCTTATTACCCATGCTAACAGCGCAAGTGGCGGCATTAATTGAACGCTTACCTGGCTATTTAGCACTGTTTCAGACAAATATTATTCCATGGCTAGCATCGACAGGATTCCCGGTAGATATTTTTGATATCGACACCATAAAGCAATCCATTATCAACTACTGGGCAGAAGCAGGCCATATTGCCGGAAATATTGTTAAATATATGACACACTCTGGTGTTGTAGCTTTGCAGTGGTTAGCTAATTTGGTGCTTATTCCTGTGCTGACATTTTACTTATTACGTGATTGGGACCTACTTGTTGCACGTTTCAGAGAATTAATTCCACGGAGAAATGCCGATAAAATCATCGCATTATCATTAGAGTGTGACGATATGTTGGCGGCCTTTATTCGTGGCCAACTTATGGTGATGCTGGCACTGGCTACTATCTATACTATTGGTTTAGCCATGATTGGGCTTGATCTTGCGTTATTGCTAGGGGTTGTTGCTGGCATAGTCAGCTTTGTGCCTTATCTAGGGCTTATCGTAGGTATCAGCCTAGCTGGCTTAGCAGCATTTTTACAATTCCATGAATGGCTTCCCGTGCTTATGGTTGTTGGTGTATTTGGTTTTGCACAAATGATAGAAGGCATGGTGTTAACCCCTCGCTTTGTGGGCGAACGAATTGGCTTGCATCCTGTTGCGGTACTATTTGCTGTTATGGCGGGAGCACAACTATTTGGCTTCACCGGTATATTATTAGCCTTGCCGGTTGCCGCTGTAGTGATGGTGTTATTACGCCATGCACATCAGCAATATATTGAAAGCCAGCTCTATATCTAATGCAAATACCTTTGCGACTAAGCCTGCAACAGGTTTATAAATTAGATAATTATTACTTCGCCCAAGCTGAGCTAGAGCATGTCACCTCACGTTTTTGTGAATTAAATAATATTGATTTTTTGTATTTTTGGGGCAATCAATCATCGGGCAAAACACATCTTTTATTAGCCGTTGCAGAACACTGCCAAAATGCATCAAAACGGGCGTTATATTTACCATTAGCCGAACTTGTTGAAGAAGCAAGCCCAGACGTTTTAGAATCTGTTGAAGGCTTAGATGCGCTTTGCATTGATGATTTAGAGGCCATTGCCGGCAAAAAAGAATGGGAAGAAGCACTCTTTCATTGTTTTAATCGCTTACAACATACGGGCTGTAAATTGCTTATTGCTTCACAATCTAATCCTGCAATGACAAACATTAAATTGCCTGATTTACGCTCACGATTAGCAACAGGTTTAGTGTATCAATTAGACACATTAAATGATGAGCAGAAGAATAAAATGCTTATGTTACAAGCACAATCTCGCGGGCTTAAATTACCAGAAGAAGTCGCCCAATATCTACTACGCCACCATAGCCGTGATACCAATGAACTTATGTCTTTATTAAAGCAACTAGACAGTGCATCAATGGTTGAAAAACGTCGTTTAACCATCCCTTTTGTACGGCAAACACTCGCCAATGGCTAAGACTACACTGACACTTGTCCTTCCTGGCCTTGCAACTATATTGCAACAAAAAATTAATGCCAATATCCTACCAAAATCATTAAAAACGATTACCTCAAAAGCACAATTTACCGTAGATGATTCAAATCTAACACGGTTATTATTTAATCTCTTTAGTGACACCCCTCTTGATTCAAGTGACTTGCCTTATACACAATTATTAAACACCGCTACGCCAGTTTTATGTGCCACACCCTGTTATCTGCATGCTGATCGCGATCGTTTATTATTGTTTGCCAACGAACATACGCTCACAACACAAGAAGCGCATGAGTTAATTAATGAGCTACAGGAATTGTTCGAAGAATTTAATGCCACGCTAATACAACATAAAACGGGCGAAATAATATTACAATTAAAAAGCTTACCTAATGTGCAGTTTTCAGCTTTAGCAGATGTAAATGGCAAAGCAGTGACACATTATTTACCCACTGGTGACGATAAAATTAACTGGGTACGCTTGTGGAGTGAAATTCAAATGAAGCTTTTTGAATCAAACTTTAATCAACAACGTGAATCAGCAGGTAAAATGCCGATAAACAGCCTCTGGTTCTGGGGAATGGGTGAGTTTAGTGCTAAATGCGATTACTGGCAAGATATACAGGGTAATCACCCCCTGCTTAAACAATTAGCCAAAGCCACATCAATATCAAAGACCTCAGGGCAACAGCTAAATGTGCTCGATGAACTAAACTTAGAAGCAGATTGGCAACAACAATTAGCACAATGGGAAAACGATATCCTTAAACCTGCATTGCAACAATGCCGAAAAGCTAAAATTAGTCAGCTGGTGCTTATTATTCCAGAACATGGAAAATATCTATTAACACCAGTCAGTAGCTGGAAGTTTTGGTGATAATTATGATTATTCCTGGTCGTCATTCCCGCATGTTGTTAGCGGGAATCTGTAGTTCCTTAATAACAGAGATTGATTATGATAAAGGCAACAAGGATGTCTAAAAAAATAACTACCAGAGATTCAACAGGCTGGCAAAATCTACCTAAAACATGGCCAGATAGCCTACGCCGCGTATTAGCTGCACGCGGTATTCAATCTGAATCTGATCTCAGTTATGAGCTAGCCGATCTGCCAAAACCAGACTTAATGATGGGCATGAATAAGGCCGTTCAACTACTCACACAGGCGGTCATGCAACAGTGGCGAATTATGATTGTGGCAGATTTTGATACTGATGGTGCAACAAGCTGTGCTGTTGCCATTCGTGGTTTAAAAGCAATGGGTGCTCAATACCTTGATTACACAGTGCCTAATCGCTTTGTGCACGGTTATGGCCTTACCCCTGAATTGTTAGCTGAAATCCCTGAAACAGAGCAACCTGATTTATTACTTACTGTTGATAACGGCATTGCCAGCATAGAAGGTGTTGAAGCTGCTCATAAACGCGGCATAAAAGTACTCGTCACCGATCATCACCTACCCGGTGAAACCTTGCCCAAAGCCGATGCCATTATTAACCCCAATCAAAAGGGAGATGAATTCCCCAGCAAAAATATGGCCGGAGTAGGGGTGTGCTTTTATTTGTTATTGGGCTTGCGCCAACAGTTACGAAGTCAAAATTGGTTTGAAGATCAAAAAATCGACATACCTAAACTGAATACATTATTAGACTTAGTAGCATTAGGCACTGTGGCAGATGTTGTGCCACTCGACAAGCTCAATAGAACCTTAGTCAATCTGGGCTTAGCGAGAATTAGAGCAGGGCGATCATGTGCGGGTATTAGCGCCTTGATTCAAATTTCAGGGCGTAATGCACGCCAACTTGCCGCACCCGATATGGGCTTTGCTATTGCACCAAGGCTTAATGCCGCCGGTCGTTTAGAAGATATGGGTATAGGCATAGAAACACTGTTAACCAACGACATAAACGAAGCAATAGACTACGCCGCCATGTTAGACGACATCAATAAACAACGCCGTGAAGTCGAACAAGATATGCAAAGCCAAGCCTTAACAATGCTTGAAACTATGTCATTTGATGCAGACGAACCACCACTAGGTTATTGTTTATTTAATGAACACTGGCATCAAGGCGTAATTGGTTTATTGGCGTCACGTATTAAAGAACGCCAACACCGCCCCGTAATCGCCTTCGCACTGGGTAATGAAGGTGAAATAAAAGGTTCGGCTCGCTCTATCCCCGGCATACATATTCGTGATGTTTTAGCATTAGTGGCAAACCAAGCACCGGCAGGTTTGTTAACCAAGTTCGGTGGCCATGCGATGGCAGCAGGTTTAACTATTGCCAAGCAAGACCTAGCCGCGTTTGAACAACACTTTCTAGCCGCACTAAAGCAAACGGTAGACCCCAGCGTATTACAGCAACAATTATTGGCAGATGGCGAATTAAAGCCCGATGAAATAGCATTACAACTAGCAGAATTACTACCCACAGCCGCACCATGGGGGCAAGGGTTTGCTGAACCACTATTTCATGGCATATTCACCATCATAGCCGTGCGAACAGTGGGGCAACAACAAGACCATTTGCGACTCACAATCGATAGTGGTAACGGCCAACAAATAACCGCAATGGCATTCAGGCAGCAACAACCTGATTGGCTAGAGAAGGGAGAGCAAGTCTTGCTACGTTATCGCCTCGCTGTCAATGACTATCGGCAACAGAAAACAGTGCAAATGCTCGTTGAAAACATCTTAACGGTTAATTAATCTGGTGTTGAAACTCTGATAATCGTCATCAGGCAGATTCAAACTCATCTTTATAGTCGTTAGGCTCACATTCACCGTCATCCAGCTAGGCATTCACACCGTCATTTACCCTGCGGTTACTTCGTTTCGGTAGGCTTACATTCACCGTCATCCCAGTAGGCCCAAAGTCACCGTCATCCCTGTAGGCTTTTAGCCGGAATCTATAAGCCACAAACCTAAAACATGAATCGCCACTATTTCACTAGACACTTTATAATGACCAAATAAAAGAGGGAGAGTGTCAATGATAAACAAGACAAAAGAGTGAAACAGATGCGAAAAACGGCCCTAGACTAGCCGCATAAAACATGATTAAAATACAAAGCGTGAATCACATCACACAAGGACAGGGAATAATGGAAACCATACACAGCAACTGTGATAATCCAAAACGACAACATCAAGCAAGCCGCTTGGTTTGGTTTTTATCGCTGGGCGGGATTAAGTATTGTGTCCCCAGAACTCCCCAGAACTCCAAGTATTGTGTCCCCAGAATACCGTGTCCCCAGAATACCCCCAGAATACCCCGTATTGCTTTGCCCAACTACATAGGCACTTCCAAATGATTTCTTTTGATCTTGACCAATTATTAATATTGATGGGGCCCCACCTTTTACGATTAATAGTTATGTTTTTTATCTTTTCTTTTTTATTAAAGAAGATTAAACATAACAAAAAGATAGCATTCATTGGTGCATTGATTGTCAACTTTATAATTATTCCTGCAACCGGAAGCCATCAACAATTAATTACTGATGAACAAATGTTGACACATTTCAAAGAACACCGATTTGAAATGGAAACACTGATGCATGATTATTTAACTAACCCTGAAGAATGGGGCAGTTTCAAAAATGCCTCACCTGAATTAAAAGCCTTGCAGAAAAAGGCATCTGTGGATCGGATGGCGTATAAATATAATGCTTGGCACGAAAACCCTTATTCACTTGAGGCCGCCATACAATATAGGCAAGATGTTAACGCTAGAATAATTGACACAGTACATGACAGAAGTCGACAGGATGTATATGTCAGTTTGACAGTAAAAGGGGCTCGTGTTTTTTATAAAAGATGGGCCAAGACGGCATACAAAGAATTTTTGTATATCCCGCAACTTGCCAAAGTGGAAAATGGCAAGTTGCTTTACCCCATTAGTGATATACATCCAGAACGAATTGGTTTTGAGGTGATTTCGGAGAGTTTAGATCAGGTGCCTGACTGGTTATTACCAGGTGACTGCACCATGAAACGCATTGACGACCATTGGTTTTTGTCGTTATGTTTAACATCTTAGAATTTAGAATTCTGGGAAGAATTCTGGGGACACAATACTTAATTATGCTACAATCCAACCATGGCACGATTAGCAAGGGTAATTTTACCCAACTACCCACATCATATTATCCAGCGAGGAAATCGTAGACAGGATGTTTTTTTCTCCGATG
>Ga0256840_1002559_pt1 | contig 15860 bp, 11 predicted proteins | sample 355202metaG_FD_185969 | JGI IMG/M metagenome (GOLD analysis project Ga0256840, IMG submission 185969) | Hydrothermal vent microbial communities from Mid Atlantic Ridge, Atlantic Ocean - 355-202 | ecosystem: Environmental > Aquatic > Marine > Hydrothermal vents | place: Atlantic Ocean: Mid... | reverse complement strand
GACCGGATATACCGTATTGGAAGCGCCTGGGCCATTGCAGCCCTTGCTTATGGTACGGAAACTATCCCCAAGGTGGATGTGATTTGCGGCCCTGGAAACATCTACGTCACTTTAGCCAAAAAGATCCTTGCAGGGGAAGTGGGCATTGACATGATTGCCGGGCCAAGTGAGATCCTAATTATTGCCGATGAGGCGGCAAACCCGGCCTGGCTTGCCGCAGATCTCCTTTCTCAGGCTGAGCATGATGCTCTTGCCACCGCCGTGATGCTTACGACTTCTAAAAAACTTGCAGAAAAAACCGCCAAGGAAATAAAAAAGCAGCTGAAAAAGCTTCCGCGTAAAGAAATTGCTGTCAAGGCCCTTGATAATTTTGGGGCAATTTTATTAGTTAATGATCTTTTGCAAGCAGCTAACATTGCCAACAGTATTGCCCCTGAGCACTTAGAGCTTTGTGTAGAAGAGCCCTGGAGTCTTCTTGGAAAGATAAAACATGCTGGTGCGGTATTTCTTGGGCATTTTACCCCTGAGGCCGTGGGAGATTACATTGCCGGAGCCAATCACGTGCTCCCTACCATGGGCTGTGCCCGCTACGCCCAGGCTTTAGGGGTCCAGGTATTTCAAAAACGCCTGAGTGTGGTGGGCTATTCCCAGGAGGCCCTTACAGAAGAAAAAGAGGCGGTAGTTAGGCTTGCTGAAAAAGAAGGGCTTTTTGCCCATGCCAATGCTGTAAGAATTCGCTTTGAAAAATAGCCATTTTTGTGGCTGCGATCAGTAACCTGGATCCTTACGATCTATCCCGGCTTTTTTCTTTTCATGTTTTATACCTTACCATGGATTCAATATACAAGGATCCGTTTCTATTTTTGGCTCCGAAAAATGGGAACGGATCCGTTTTCCGCTTAACCAAAAAGCAAAGTATATGATAGGATGACGAAAAACTTAAACGCACTTGCGGAGGGAGAACATGGCGAGAGCCCTTAAACCTGAAGAAGTTCGTCTGGTAATTGATCCTCAAACCCTTGGCTTCCAATCAACAGATGAAATAGAAGAACTTGAAGACCAGATCATGGCCCAGGAGCGTGCTGTACGAGCCCTTGATTTTGGCCTTAATTTCGAAGACCTTGATTTTCACATTTACGTTGCCGGTACCCCTGAGCTTGGCACAAGCTTTATCACCCGGTCTTTGGTTGAGCTTCAAGCAAAAGAGCGCCCGACCCCTTCTGACTGGTGCTACGTCTATAACTTCAAAGACCCTGACACTCCCAAAGCTATTGAACTTCCGCCGGGCAAGGGTCGCGAACTCCAAAAAGACATGGGCGATCTCATTGAAAACCTGCGCCAAAAAATCCCTGAAGCCTTTGAAAGCGAAACATACATTACCCGCAAAGAAAATATCATCCGAGAATTCAACATTACGCGTGCCAAAATTTTCGAAGAATTAGAACAAAAAGTCCGTGCGGAAGGTTTTATCCTGAACGTAGAACCATTTGGCATGATGATTATACCCGCCAAGCCTGACGGGACCCCCATGACCCCTGAAGATGTGAAAAATCTGCCTGAAGAAGTAAAAGAATCCCTTAAGCGCAAAAGTGAAGAACTACAAAAAGAATTAAACGCCACAGCCAGGCGTATTCAACAGCTAGAAAAAGATCTCCGCAAGAAGCTTAAAGAACTTGACCGCGAAGTGGCCTTAAACATCGTAGGGAGTTTTATTCAAGAACTTCGCGAAAAATATGCGGGTATTTCCGGGGTGGTTGATTATCTGCTTGAGGTCCAGGAAGATATCATTAAACACCTGGATGATTTTCGCCAAAGGTCTGCTCCTCAGCCCCCCATGCCTTTTCCCATGCCTCCCACTCAACCTTCGTTCACACGCTATGAAGTAAACGTCTTTGTGGACAATTCAGAGAAAAAAGGCGCACCTGTCATCTTTGAGCCCAACCCAACCTACACCAATCTTTTCGGTGCCATAGAACGCAAGGCCCAATTCGGGGCCCTTGTTACCGATTTCACCATGCTTAAAGCAGGGAGCCTTCACAAGGCAAACGGCGGCTTTCTCATTGTGCGTGCCCTTGACCTCTTGAAATATCCTTTTAGCTGGGAAAACCTGAAAAGGGCCATTAAAACGCGCAAGATTTATCTTGAAGATCTGGCCGAACAAATCGGCCTTTTTACCACCAAAACCCTGAAACCTGAGCCCATCCCCTTTCGCGCCAAGGTAATCCTTCAGGGCGATCCCTTCATCTACCACTTGCTCTATCTTTATGATGAAACGTTTCGCGAGGTGTTTAAAATTAAGGCTCACCTTGATATTTGGGTTGACCGGGACGAAATCCGCACCAAGCAATTCTTGTGCGCAGTAGCCACCATGGTAAAACGCGAAAAGCTCCTACCCCTTGAGGCTGGTGCCTTGGCCCGCCTGGTTGAGTTTTCCTGTGAGCTTTCCGGCCGCCAGGACAAGCTTTCTCTTGAGCTTCCCATAATCCTTGACGTCATAAAAGAAGCTTCTTTTTGGGCCAAGCGCGAAGAAAAAGACTCTGTCTCCAGGGAGCACATTCAAAAAGCGATTAAAGAAAGAGAATACCGGGCAAACCTTCCCGAAGAACGCATCCAGGAAATGATCGCAAAGGACCTCCTGAAAATTCAAGTTGATGGGACTCAATGTGGCAGCATAAACGGCCTTTCCGTCTATGATCTTGGAGACTATTCCTTTGGCAGGCCAACTCGTATCACGGTAAACATCTCTCTTGGCAAAGAAGGTGTGGTCAATATTGAACGTGAAGCAGATCTTTCAGGGAAGATTCACACCAAAGGAGTTATGATTCTAGCAGGATATTTGCGCGAGCGCTTTGTTTATGACAAACCCCTTACCCTTACTGCCACCCTTTGCTTTGAACAAAGCTACGGCATAGTTGAAGGAGACTCGGCTTCAAGCGCAGAGCTATTTGCGCTTCTTTCTGCGCTCTCTGGCATCCCTATTTATCAGGGCATTGCGGTAACGGGGTCTGTTAGTCAAAAGGGAGACATCCAGCCCGTTGGCGGTATAAACGAAAAGATAGAGGGCTTTTACAAGGTTTGTAAGGCCAAAGGGCTTACCGGGAAACAGGGGGTTATTATTCCGGAAGCAAACGTAAAAGAGCTCATGCTTGAGGAAGAAATCGTTGAGGCCATTCGTGAAGGTAAGTTCCACATCTGGGCCATCTCACGGGTGGAAGAAGGCGTTGAAATACTAACCGGAAAGCCCGCTGGGGAGCGTAAACCAGATGGCACCTATCCTGAAGACACGGTGTTTTATCTCGTGGATCAAAAATTAAGAGAGCTGGCCCGCCTAGCCAGAGCCTTTGCCAAAGAAGAAGAGAAAAAATAGAACTTACGGGCGGGCTCTCCCGCCCGTAAGTTAGCCTTTTATCTCAGGGGTTTTTCCTTTCTCGAGCCAGTAAACAATAGGGCTTGCCACAAAAGTGGAACTGTACGTACCAACGACAATCCCTAGAGCTAGGGCTAGAGCAAAATCCCTTAAAACTACCCCACCCAAGAAGAGAATTGAAAGCACCACCACCAGGGTAGTACCGACTGTTATCAGGGTTCGGGAAAGCATTTCGTTTATGCTCTTGTTTATGATCTCAAGAAAACTCATTTTGCCCTTTTGCTTTTTGATATTTTCGCGAATACGGTCAAAAACAACAACGGTATCGTTAAGGGAGTATCCGGCGATGGTAAGTAGCGCTGTCACAAAGAGCAAGGAAACTTCACGGTTAAGCACATAAAAAAGCCCGGTCACCGCCAGGACATCATGAAAAGTGGCCAGCGCTGCCCCAATGCCAAAGTTGAGGTTGAAACGAAAGGCCAGGTAAATCAAAAGACCAAGGAAAGAGACTCCTATGGCAATGAGAGCCTTTTCTTTTAGCTCTTTGCTTATAGCAGAACCTATTTCTTCTTTGGCTTCTAACTTAAACTTGCATTCCGGGAAGTTTTTCTGTAACACCTCCCGCACTTTGGCTTCAAGATCTCCCAGGGTTTCCGCCTTTTTACGGAGCTTGATAATGAGAAGGTTTTCACCTTTTACGTCCTGTAAGGTAAAGCTTTTGATTCCGGCGTCTTTTAAGGCCTTTCTAATCTGGTCAAGCTTAAAAGGCTTTTCCGCACGGTAGTAAGCCATGATCCCGCCACTAAAATCCACCCCAAGATTGGCCGCACCACGGGAAATCTGAATAAATCCGATAATGCCTAGCACTACCAAAACCCCTGACAAGATAGCCGCAGGCATGCGGAACTTCATAAAATCAAAATTGGTTTCGCCAATGAGAGACAAGAAGTTGATGTTAGGGGTTATGCCCTTGGCCAGAAGGAATTCATAAACTGTGCGCGTGGCAAAAATCGAAGTGAAAAGGTTTATCACCACACCTGTGGAAAGAGTTACCGCAAAGCCCTTAATAGGCCCGGTACCAAAGAGGAAAAGAGCAAGAGCCGTAATTAGCGTGGTAACGTTTGCGTCAACAATGGTCCAGAAGGCATGATCATAGCCTGCAAAAATAGCTGAGCGCGGTGAGCGCCCGAGCATGAGTTCTTCTCTCATGCGTTCAAATATAAGAACGTTTGAATCTACCCCCATGCCCACGAGCAAAATGATACCTGCAATACCTGGTAGGGTAAGAGTTGCTTGAAATAGCGACAGGGCAGCAAGAAGCATGAGTACGTTTAAAAGGAGGGCAAGGTCTGCAATAAACCCTGCAAAGCGGTAATAAATAATCATGAAGACCAGGACAATGGCTGCACCCACCAGGCCAGAGATCAGGCCGCGCTTAATGGAGTCGTGCCCAAGGCTTGGCCCAACGGTGATATTCTGAACGATTTTAACCGGTGCTGGAAGGGCACCTGCACGGAGCACAATGGCAAGGTCTGCGGCCTCTTCATAGGTAAAGGCTCCAGTGATTTGTGCCTGACCACCGGCTATCTTTTCACGAATCACAGGCGCTGAACGCACTACACCATCAAGCACAATGGCCAGACGCTTGCCAACGTTTTCTCCAGTAACCCGCTCAAAAATACGGGCCCCACGGTCGGTAAACTCAAGGGCAACATAAGGTTCGTTATAGGGACCGCCTATCCTTACACGAGCGTCTTTTATCATGTCACCCGTAAGAAGGACCTGCTTTTTAAGTAGAAGCGGCCTTTTGACCACCCGGCCCGTCTGAGGGTCTTTTTCCACCAGGAAATAAATCTCAGTGTCTGGTGGAATGTAAGGCCTTAGGACTTTATTTACTTCCTCTCTTGAGGCATCAGGTTTTAAGCGCCCTTCAGCAATTGCCTTTGAGATAAGGCCAGCTAGATCAATACGCGACATAGCCTCATCGTCCACCAGCCTGAACTCAAGCTGAGCCGTTTGACCGATGAGCTTAAGGGCCCTTTCAGGGTCTTTGACCCCGGGAAGCTCTACTACGATTTTGTTTTCGCCTTCTTTGACAATTACCGGCTCAGTTACGCCAAACTGGTCAATTCGGTTTCGGATAATCTCAAGCGACTGATCAACAGCGTGTTCTTTAATAAAAGCAACCTGTTTTTCAGAAAGGGTAAGCACCAAACGGGGGAACTTTCCTTCTTCCTCGCGCAATATCTTTAAGCTGCTGAATTCATCACTTATGATTTTTTTGGCCCGAGCCAGGGCGTCTTTATTTGGAAAGACCAAGACAACTTCTTTAGGGTTTTTGCTTTCCGCAACGGTGGCGCGGATCCCTTTACGGATTAAAACCTGCTGCAGGTCTTTTACCGAGGCGTTAAGGGCGTTTTCTATGGCTTTATCCACGTCAACCTGAAGCACAAGGTGCATACCACCCTGGAGGTCAAGCCCAAGCTTAAGACGATAGGGATAGACGTATTTGTAATACCAGGAAGGAAGGTTCGGATAAAACGAAGGAAGCACGAAAAGCACCGAAAGAACCGTAAGGATGAAAAGTACGGCAATTTTCAGTTTGAGCATGCGCGACATATTCTCCCCCTTTTTCACCACAGGACTAGGTTGGCTTTTAATTCAAAGACCAAATCTTGGCAAGAAGAACCAGCAAGAAAGACAAAATTTGGTCAATTTTGACCAAAAACTGCGCAGGGACAGTCAAGCCCTTCGCATAGATGGCGCAAGTTGCGCCACATAAGCTCAAAAAAAGAAACTCCTTTTGAGATTTCTTTACGTGTAAGAATTGCCCCGGTAGAAAGATAAAAAACCCGCGCCCCTGTTTCCTGAGCAATAAGTCTGGCAAAGCGTAAACGACGGGGCTCACTATAATAGACGGCCTTTAAGTTCTTATCCTTCATGAGTTTGATCATTTTTGAGATGGCCCGCGGGGTGGGCTCGGCTTCAGGAGAAAAGCCAGATAGCGCTACAAACTTTAAGCCGTAATTTTTTTCCCAGTAAGAAAAGGCCTGATGCCCTGCCAGGGGAACTATCCTTAAAGAGCATTTGGCAAGATTTGCGCCAAAGGCCTGGTGAAGCTTCAAAAACTTCTGAGAGAGCTCCTCACCACGCTTGAGAAAAATCTCCCGTTTGGAAGGATCTATTTCGGCAAGTTCTTTGGCAATTCTCCGGGCAAAGGCTGCATCTCTTGGAAAATCAAGCCACAGGTGGGGATCAAGTTCTTCTTCGGGGTGCTTGTTTTTTTCATGCCCGTGATGCTCAAGGGGGGCTTTGCCCTGATACATGAAAAGGAGCTTTAAGCGGCCATTTTTTAGGCTTGCGACAACATCATCAAGCCAGGGTTCAAGGCCTCCTCCCACGGCGATGAGCAAAGAGGCTTTATTAAGCTCGAAAATATCCCTTGGTGTTGGCTCCCAGGAATGGGGATCTGCTCCAGGAGGCATAAGCAGACGAACTTTTATCTCGTTGCCACCGACAAACTTGGCCATCTCTGCCAAGGGGAAAATGCTTGTTACCACCAGGGGCTTTTTAGCCCAGGCCAGGCCCGAAAAGGCTGATACTAAAAGTATTAAACAAACGACGCTTTTAAGGATTCGTTCCCATTTTTTAGAACGAAAAATGGGAACGAATCCCGAGGAGCAATGTTGACCTAAAAAAAACATCATGGTTATGGCTATGCATTTCATGGCTAAAACCTCACCTATGAGACTATTTCGCGGGCACGCCAAAGAACAGTATCTTTGCGGAATAAGGCGTCGTTTTTTTCGGGATATTCCACCATGAAGTGGGTTCCCCTGCTTTCTTTTCGTCTTAGCGCGCATTCAATCACCAAATTGGCCACGTGGGCTAAATTGCGCAGTTCGATGAAATCAGAAGTGAGGATATAAGCCCAGTAATGGGCTTCTATTTCTTCTAAAATGGCTTTGAGTCGCTTCTGTGCAAGTCTTAGACGCTGCTCTGTGCGCACAATGCCAACATAGTTCCACATGAGCCTTCTGATGGCATCCCAGTTATGTGAGATAAGCACTTTTTCTTCCATATCAACCGCACCACCTGGATCCCAGGAAGGGACTTCTGGCGGCTCAAAATCTTTAAAATAGGGCCATTCTTTTTTTACGTGAACCGCAGCCTGATGGGCAAAAGCAAGCCCCTCAAGCAAGGAATTAGAAGCTAAGCGGTTTGCTCCGTGAAATCCCGTACACGTGCATTCACCCAGAGCATAAAGACCTTTTATGTCAGTTAGGCCGAAGCGGTCTGTTACCACCCCGCCACAAAAATAATGGGCTGCTGGAACCACAGGGATGGGTTCTTTGGTAATGTCTATCCCAAATTTAAGGCAAGTTTCGTAAATGTAAGGGAATCGCTTGATGATAAAATCTTTGGGTTTATGGGAAATGTCGAGATAAACGCATTCTTTTCCGGTCTTTTTCAGTTCAAAATCTATGGCACGGGCAACGATATCTCGTGGGGCAAGCTCCTTGCGCTTAGGATCATATTTATGCATAAAGGGCTTGCCAAAAGGGTCTAGCAGGATGGCTCCTTCGCCACGCAGGGCCTCAGAAATAAGAAAATTTTTGGCCTTGGGGTGATAAAGACAGGTGGGATGAAATTGCACAAATTCAAGGTTTGCCACCCTGCAACCAGCCCGATAGGCAAGGGCGATCCCGTCTCCTGAAGCAACGTCTGCGTTGCTGGTGTAAAGGTAAACCTTACCTGCACCCCCTGTGGCCAAAACTGTTATCTTGGCAAGAAAGGTCTCGATTACACCTGTATTTTCATCTAAGACGTAGGCTCCAAGGCAACGTTCATGCCCCAGGACCTCTCGCGGGCAACCGCGATAAACCTTGCAAAGGGTAATCAGATCAACTGCTAGGTGATTTTCTAAAATTTCAATATTAGGATGGGCACGCACGTGTGCCAATAAAACGTTTTCAACCTCTCGGCCGGTGTGATCTTCTACGTGGATAATACGCCGCCTGCTATGGCCACCTTCAAGGGTAAGGTGCAGGCGGGTAGGGTCTTCGGGGTCTCTAGTAAAAGGAACCCCTAGATCGAGAAGTTCTTTAATACGCTCAGGGGCCTGGCAAACCACCAGAGAGACGATTTCCCTGCGGGAAAGGCCATCACCAACCCGAAGGGTGTCTTCAATATGGAGTTCAAAAGAATCGTCTTCCGCAAGCACGCACGCAATACCACCCTGGGCAAGGGTGGTATTGGCATCCTGGGCACGTTTTTTGGTAATGATGGTGACTTTGCCGAGCTCAGCAACTTTTAAGGCAAAGCTCAATCCCGCAATGCCAGAGCCTATTACCAAAAAATCCGTGTGAATAGCCATTATTCCTCAGGCAAATTAGGCTCACGCTGCAGAAAATGGCTCAAAAGCTTCTCCCCAGTCTTAAAAAAGAGCCCGGTCTCAGCGGCGCTTTTTTCGTTATAACCCCCGGTGCGTTTTACCTGCGGGTCACGAGAATCGTAAATAGCAAAGGGTACCGGCTTAGAAGCATGGGTGCGCAATGAAATGGGTGTGTAATGATCCGTCACTACCATGAGACGATGCTCTCCTAGTTGTGCCGTGGCTTCTTCCAGCACGGTTCTTACCACGTAGCGGTCAAAATCCTGGATGGCTTTGAGCTTTAGGTCAAGAGAGCCCTCATGGCTTGCTTCATCTGGGGCTTCAACATGTAAAAATACAAAGTCAGCGCCTTCTTTTAAGGCTTCAATAGCAGCCATGGCCTTGCCTTCATAGTTTGTGTCAAGATATCCCGTAGCCCCTGGGACATCGATAATTTTAAACCCCGCAAGCACTCCTAGTCCTCGGATAAGATCAACCGCGGCTACCACCGCTCCTTTTAAGCCCCATTTTTCTTCAAAAGGTTCAAGCTTTGGCATTCTCCCTTGCCCCCAGGGCCAGAGGGCATTGGCTGGGAGTTTCCCTTCTTCTTTTCGTTTTAGATTTATGGGATGTTTTTCGAGAAAAGCCATGGCCTTTAGCAGAAAGTCCCTTAAAATGGGTTCGTTTTCATAGACAAGCCAGGCTTCATAAATATCTCTGCCAAGGAGATCGTGGGGCGGATACGTTTTAATGCCTTCTGGCCCCCCGCGCCAGACCAAGATTTGTCGGTAGCTCTTTCCAGGATGAAGGAAAAGTTTATCACTAGCAAGGTGTTCGTTTAAATCATTTATGAGAGTTTTGGCCTCTTCGGTGGAGATATGCCCTGCGCTGTAGTCGTACATGACGTAGCGGTTTTCTATCTTTTTTATGGTTACCAGATTACAACGGAAAGCTACGTCTTCAGGGCGCAGGCTAAGTCCCAAGCTTGCAGCCTCAATAGGGCCTCTTCCGGTATATTGAAACTCCGGGCGATACCCAAGAAGAGACATATTAGCTACGTCACTTCCAGGTTCCATTCCAGGAGGCACGGTTTGGATAAGCCCGAGATCGCCGTGCTGGGCTATGAAATCCATCCCCGGAGTAAGCGCTGCCTCAAGGGGAGTTTTTCCATCAAGCTCTTTAAGGGGAAAATCTCCCATGCCGTCACCTACAAGCAAAATATATTTCATATCAGACCTCCTCTTCTTGGGCTTCGTTAAGTTCGTGTCTTTTTTCGGGCTTTTTCACTTCAAGGATATCTACTTCAAAACGCAGATGTTTACCTGCTAAAGGATGGTTGAAATCTACCACAGCAAGCCCTTCTTCTACTTTTTTAAGGATAGCAGGATGGATAACCCCGTATTCATCTTGAATCTTAACAATTGCCCCTGGGCTTAAGCCTTCAGGGATCTTTTCTGCTGGCACAAGCTGAAGTTTTTTAGGGTCATATTTTCCGTAGTGCTCTTCAGGGGCAACCCAGACGGTAACGTGCTCCCCAGGGCTCCGCCCGATAAGGGCCTCTTCCACCACCGGCATAAACTTTCCTGTGCCGACTTTTATTTTGATAGGCTTAGACGAAGCGTCCACTACATCTTTGTCAGCAAAGACCTGGTAGCGAATAATTATTTCATCGCCTGGTTCAATAACAGGTTTTTCCATTTTTTCTTGCACAGGTTCCCCCCTTTGCCTTTTTCGAAAATAATGCTACCAGGCGGGTAGTCAATGAGGTTTTTGAGTTTTATCCAGCTGGGGAGACTCTTTAAGGGGTAAAATGAAATAAAAATTGTTTCCTAAGGGGGTTGGTTCGTAGCCAACTACTCCGCCGTGGAGTTCAATGACCTTGCGTACAAAGTAAAGCCCTCTTCCTGAACCAGGCTGGCCGTTAGTGTTGTTCCCGCGCCAGCCTTCTTCAAAGAGCTTGGCAGCCTCATCGGGATTTAACTGAGGACCCGTGCTAAAGACGTTGAATTTGATACCATCCCGGCCAGGTCCAAAATAATTGGGCAAAATTTCTCTACCAAAAGAAATAAATTTAACCTTTTCACCCTTTTCGTTGGTTACTTCCTGGGTGTATTTGAGAGCATTGCTAAAAAGATTGGCATAGACTTGCGAAAGAAGGCCTACATCCACCGCCAGCACAAATTCTTCATCTTCAGGAACACCGCCCAGACGATTGTCAATAGTTATACCGGCTTGTTCAAAACGTTTGCGGTAACGTTCAAGCTGGGTCTCGATGACTTCTTTGGCAAAACGGCAAGGCCTTCGCCTGAGTACAAAACGCCCAGTTTGAAAATGTTCCCTTCTTAAAAGGCTTTCCAGAAAAAGACTTGTGTTTTCGTAATGTTTTTCTATTTGTTGGTAATTATTTAAAAGCTCGTTATAAAGGTACTCAAGGGCACTTTTAATCTTGCCTGGATAAAAATCCTTGTTTTCGTCAATGTTTTCACTCAATTCCTTCACTAAGGCTATCTTTTTCTTTAATTGTTTAAAAAGATAGCGATAATATATGTTTGGGGTAATTACATTGTGTTCAATATCAGCAACCAACTCGTTAACAAAGCGAATATGCTCCAGAATATGAGCAATAACTAACTTAATATGCAAATTGTAGCCGATACGATTGGCATACTTCTGTAAAAAAAACTTTTCCTGATCAGACATTTCATGAGGAGCTCTTACTTCTAAAAGACCAAGAAGTTCTTTTTGTTTTGGGTGAACAGCGATTAGTTCAAAAAGTTTGCGGTTACCTTTGAAAGGAAAAAAATGACTGCCGTTTTTTTGGAAGTAATTTTCTGAGATTGCAAGAGAAACTTCTACCGGTGGATCGAAAAGCCCTTTGTCACTATCTGAGACTTTTTCAATTCTGTGGTTTTCATTTATCAAATAAAGGGTAGTGCTATAATTGAAGAATCTTTTGGGAATAAGGACACTTATGCGATAAAAGTTTTTAAGTGAAGCGAATTCCTGAGCAAGATCAAAAAAGGCCCAGAGGGCGTTTAACTGTTCACGAGAAAAATTATATTCCTGATATTGCTTCTTTTTAGTCTCAATACGCTGGGCGATAATTTTTAAACCGATGTCCATGTCTTAAATTTAATGCAAAAATTTTAAATTTTCCAAAATTTAAAGAGATTATCATCCCAAATCTTTGTTGACTAAGAAAATATATTATACGATGAATTTAATTCAACAAAACAAAAAGATAAAAGGAGCTGAAGATGAGGATTACCACGCGCAGCCGCTATGGAACCAGGATGATGCTTGAACTTGCAGCTAATTACGAAAAAGGTCCTTTACAGATAGGAGAAATCTCAAGAAGACAAAATTTATCTGTCAAATATTTGGAACAACTAATCATCCCTTTGAAAAAGGCCGGGCTTATTAAGAGCATCCGTGGCCCCAAAGGGGGGCACATGCTCAACAAACCCCCGGGCGAAATAACAATCTGGGAAATTGTCTCAGTTCTTGAAGGCTCAGAAGGGATTACTCCTTGTGTGGTACAGCCTGAAATTTGCGAAAGAAGCGAAGTCTGTCCTACTAGAGATGTTTGGTATATGGTAACTGAAGCTATAGAAAAATGCTTAAGCAAGATAACACTTGCGGATCTTTTAAAAAAAAGCCTAGAAGAAGCCAAGAAGTTTCCAGACAAAAGATGCCCGTTAGATGAAAAACAAACGAGCTAAATATTACTGGGGATGTTAAACGCCCGATTGTTGAGCAGTTGTTTCCTTTTTTCGAAACGAAAAACGGGACGGTCACCTGAAAGTATTTTCGACAAAGAAATGCTTCCTGTAGTATAACTGGGTTGACAGAAATAATCCCGCACGTTAATTTCTAAGAAGCTTGCTTGTGGGGCCGTAGCTCAGTTGGGAGAGCGCGTGAATGGCATTCACGAGGTCGAGGGTTCGAGTCCCTCCGGCTCCACCAAGGAATTAAAAATGGCGCGGCCAGAATTGATTAAAAATATCCCTCGAGACCAAAAAATTTCCCGGCTTAGCCCGGAAAACGAAGTTGTCCTTAAAACCACCAAAGAAATCGTCGTGAAGTTCATTGAGATGGGGCGTTGCTCCCCAGCCTCTTTTGATGAAGTGTTCAAACAAGTCTTTAAAACCATCAAACAAACCGTCACCGAGGAATAAATTTTTCAAAAATATTTCTCCGACTGTTACAAAACCTCAAAAATTCCCGCAAATTTTAATTTTTGGCAAAATTTGTGTTATATTGATTGCGATAGCGATTGCGCACAAAAAAACGTGAAATTTTACGGGAAAGGATCCTAAGAAAAATTAAGAGGTAAGCCTTAAATAGACATTATGAGTAAAACTATTTACGGGAATACAAGCGGACTCAAACCCAGCCAAATAAGAAAATTAGAACGCCTATACCGGAGAAGGTTAAACCCAAGTCAAATCTTTTCTCATGAACTTGCCAAAGAAATTTCTTCCATTTCGCAGGAACTCAACAGACAAATTGGTCTTCTAATTAATCGGCGTGGTGAGATTGAGTTTGTCATTGTAGGTGATCATAGCCGCATTGTAATCCCTGCGATGACGCGGTTTCGTGAAAGTACAGGAAGACTGAGGGGCCTTCGTCTCATTCATACTCACCTTTCTCACGAAGGCCTTGATCAGGACGACCTTCTTGACCTTGCTTTTTTGCGCCTTGATCTTGTTGGGGCACAAATGGTCAAAGAAGACGGCTTCCCTGGAAAAATTTATCTTGCCCATCTTTTGCCTTCTGGTGAGGGCGGCAAACATTTTGGCTATCTTGAGCCTCAATTCCCCTGGGAGCTAAAAGAAAACTTTCTCGAACTGATTAATTCCCTGGAAGACGAACTTGAGCGCCTGCGCCCGGCTAAGGAAGTTGGAGATCGCAAAGATAGAGCCATTCTTGTTAGTGTTACCACGCGTTCGCGAGGAGAAGCACAAGAAAGCCTTTCTGAATTAAAAGAACTTGCCGAAAGCGCAGGTGTTACCGTGCTTGATAGCATCATTCAACGCCGACAAAAAATAGACCCACGTTATTTAATGGGTAAGGGTAAACTTTCAGAATTGATTATCAGGGCCATGCAGCTTTCAGCCAATCTTTTAATCTTTGACCAGGAACTTACTCCCTCCCAGATGCGTTCTATAACTGAAGTTACCGAGATGCGGGTCATTGATCGCACCCAGCTTATTCTTGATATTTTTGCCCAGCGGGCCAAAAGCCGCGAGGGTAAAATCCAGGTAGAAATGGCCCAGCTTCGTTATTTACTTCCCAGACTTCGCAGCCGAGACGACGCCTTTTCGCGTCTCACTGGTGGCATTGGCGGCCGTGGTCCTGGAGAAACCAAACTCGAAATAGACCGCAGGCGTATTAAAGATCGCATTGCCCGCCTGGAACGCGAACTCAAAAACATCTCTTCTCAGCGCAAACTCAGGCGTAAACGTCGTCAAAAGGAAGGACTTCCTGTGGTGGCTATTGTAGGCTACACCAATGCCGGAAAAACCACGCTTCTTAACCAGTTAACCGGCAGCAATCTCTTTGCCGAAGACAAACTTTTTGCAACGCTTGACCCTGCAAGCCGCCGTGTACACTTACCAGGAGGCACGCCTGCAATTTTTACCGACACCGTGGGATTTATTCGTGATCTTCCCAAGGATTTAGAACGCGCCTTCCGGGCCACCCTTGAAGAGCTTTTTGAAGCAGATCTTCTTCTTCATTTGGTGGATGCCTCAAACCCATATTATGAAGACCAGATTGCTGCGGTTGAAAACATATTCGAAGAAATGGGGCTTGATCACTTGCCAAGGCTTCTTGTTTTTAACAAAATCGATTTGCTGGCCCCAGAAGAAGTAGAAACATTAAAGCGCCGCTACCATGCCGTGACCATTTCGGCCTTACAGAGAGAAACCCTCAGGCCTTTGCTTGAAAAAATAGAATTTTTGTTGATACCCAAACACTCCCATAAAAGCCTGCCTCAAGAAGAAACTGATACCCAAATTTTTGTTTATTAGAGACCTTTGCAAAATTACCTGGGATCCGTTCCCGTTTTTCGGAAAGAACGGATCCCTAACAATGTCGGGCGTTTAACACCTCTTACCTGGGAGAGAGATAGAGGAAGTTGATGTTTTTTCCGATAATGTCAAAAAGTGTTCTGTATTTTGGGTAGCTCTATATCATGAATGAAAAAAGTATTTTTAGACAATTTGTTTTGGTTTTTCTCCTGGTACTTGTCATTCTTTTTCTAGCTATGCTTTCTTATTACGCTTTAGAAAATCCCTTGAATCGAAACAAAATTTTTTCTTTTGCTAAATATTTTTTTCTTTGGGAAGCACTTCTTGCCATATCAGTTTCCTATATCTTTTATCGTCTGTTTGCTATTTACGAACGATATAAAAAAGACCAAGAAGAATTTTTATCCCTTTTGGTTAAGACACTTTCTCATCGTTTTGGCAATTTTATATCAGCTCAAAAATTAGGTTTAAATGTTCTTTCGCAAAAGTATCATTCTAAAAGTATAAATACCCTTATACGTTCATGTAACCTAATGGAGCATGACTTAAGACATCTACTTGTTGTGCTTGATTCTTTTCTTGAAAGAAAAGATCTTGAAAACAATGTAACTATATCGGCTCTTTTAAAAGAAAGTAGGCAGCAATATGCGCATGTTTTTGGTGAAAAAACGATAAAAGTGAGCTCTTTTAAGGAGCCCAAATTTTTTAAAAGAACTGAGGCCTGTTTCGTAATGGCTCTTTTATTGGAAAACGCCTATCGTTACGGCAAAAGTTTTATCTGGTTAAGGGCAGGAAGGTATAGGGGCATTTCATATCTTGCATTAATAAATGACCTTGGAGATTCCCACCCCCCGCCAGGAACAGGCCTGGGGCTTTATTTAGCGAAAAGGTTTGCCGCCCGCGCTGGCCTTGAAATAGCAACTAAAAAGAATGAGAATCATTACATATCTCTAATATACGAAAAGAGATCTGCAAAACACCTTTTCTTAATGTCCGTTTCTATTTTTCAAAACAAAAAATAGAAAAGGATCCCCAACCCTAATTTCCGGATAAGATGTGTAATTATTGATAAAAGCGATTTTCA
>Ga0256840_1002558_pt1 | contig 15863 bp, 16 predicted proteins | sample 355202metaG_FD_185969 | JGI IMG/M metagenome (GOLD analysis project Ga0256840, IMG submission 185969) | Hydrothermal vent microbial communities from Mid Atlantic Ridge, Atlantic Ocean - 355-202 | ecosystem: Environmental > Aquatic > Marine > Hydrothermal vents | place: Atlantic Ocean: Mid... | reverse complement strand
AACCAATACGAACTTCGATAAGCTCAGTTTGACATAATATTTTACTTTTCAGACAGCCTCTTATTTTTTTATATAATTATATTTAATTTACAGGAATTGGAGGAGGACCGTCAGGAATAATTGCTTTGTAAACCTCATCTCCTTTTCTTTTAACATATTCATCCTTAACTTTTTTAAGTAGTTCAGGGTTTTCAAATAAATCAAGCATTGTCATAGCCATTGCTTTTGAAGCATATAGCATTCCTTTATGGCCAATACTCATACCTCCACAGGCAACTACAGCCCATGAATGCCAAGGGGTATCTTTAGGTGCAGTAGTAACACCCAAATTGATATTTGCAACATTCCAACTAACATCTCCTACATCTGTTGAACCGCCTCCTGGATTTTCTCTAGTTTCTTTTAAAGGCTTTATAGTGCTATCCATACCTACCTGTTTTTTACCAGTAGCTTCTTGTATTTTTTTCCCAAATGAGATTTCTTCATCCGTATAACTAATAGGCCCTAATAATTCAAGATTATTTTGCATTATTTTACCTCCTTCTCTATTCACCAACACTTCGTATATTCCTGAAATTAGTGAAACCTTATAGTCTACATTCGCTAAAATTGCTGCTCCTTCAGCCATTTTCATAGCCTGTTTATAAACTGGCATTAATCCAGATCTTTTTGTATCTCTAACTCGCATCCAAAGTCTTGCATAATCTGGTACAACATTTACAACTTTACCAGCATCCTGTATATGATAGTGCATTCTTACTGTAGGTTTTACATGTTCTCTATAGTAATTAATACCTGTAGTGTATAGTTCTAATGCATCTGATGCACTTCTACCATTCCAAGGATCTGCTGAAGCATGAGCTGATTGCCCATAAAATTCAATTTTAAAATCTACCAATGCTAATGAGCTTTGCACATCTGCTTTAATTTCAGCAGAAGGATGCCAACTTATGTTAACATCAACATCATTCCAAAGTCCTGCGCGTACCATCCAAATTTTTCCGAAATATTTTTCTTCACTTGGTGTTCCAAAAAACTTAACAGTTCCTTTAATTTTACCGCTCTCAATTAATTCTTTAATGGCAATTGCTGCACCTAAACTTGCAGATCCAAATAAGTTATGTCCACAACCATGACCAGGTTCCCCTTCATTTATTGGATCTTTTGTCGGTTTCGCCTTTTGTGAAATACCGGGAAGTGCATCAAATTCACCTAGAACACTTATTACTGGTCTTCCAGAGCCATAAGTTGCAACAAAAGCGGTTGGAATGCCTGCTACACCACGCTCAACCTTAAACCCTTGTTTTTCGGCATAATCTGCTAATAATTTTGAAGATTTATTTTCCTCAAAAGCAGTTTCTGCCAATGACCAAATTTCATCACTAATATTTATAAGATCTTTTTTATGGTTTTCCACAGAACTTATAATCGCTTTTTTTGTTTTGTCTATTTTTTTTTGAGAAAATGAAGTTGTAATTGTAAAACACAGTGCTACAATAAATAATAGTTTTGTTTTCATTGAAAAGAGTTTAAATTTATCTTCTAAAGATATAAAAAAACTTTAACAGCAAAAGATTTACCTAATTGTAAGAATAAAATTTCATAATTATATGATACTTTATTCTTAAAAACAAGTTATACTATTTTAGGTATTTAAGATTTTGTTTTTCTAAACATAAAATAAAATCCAACAAAAACGAGAGGAATACTTAGCCATTGACCTGTATTTAATGCCCATTGAGCACGGTCATCAACCTGTGCTTCTTTGAAGAATTCAATTACAAATCTAACTGACCAAAGTAACACAAAAAATAATCCAAAAATATAGCCTAATTTTTGTTTTTTATCTGTTTTCCAATAGATATACCAAAGAATGATGAAAATTACCAAATAACTTATAGCTTCGTATAATTGTGCTGGATGCCTAGGAAAATCTTCTCCTAATTTTCTAAAAATAAAACCATAATTAGAATTTGTAGGTTTTCCAATAATTTCAGAATTCATTAAATTCCCAATTCTAACAAACATTGCTCCTAATGCAACGGGAACTACAATTCTATCTAAAATATAAAGTAATGGTTTTTTTAATATTTTTTTACTAAACCAATACATGGCTAAAATTATTCCTATTGCAGCACCATGACTTGCTAACCCTCTATATCCTGTAAACTCAAATTTAGGTGAAAATTTAACAGGTAATAAAACTTCTAATGGATGTTTAAATAAAAATTCTGGTTGGTAAAATAAAAAATGTCCTATCCTAGCTCCTATCAACGTTGCAATAACAGCATACATAAATAATGAATCTAATTTTTCTAAGGGAATTTTATCATTTATAAATATTTTTTTCATTATATACAGCCCTAATGTAAATGCAAATACAAACATTAAACTATAATATCGTATTGCAACGGGGCCTAATTTGAATAATATTGGTGACGGATTCCAATCAATTTGAAGTAGTATCATTAATTTTATTTTTAGTGTTGTAAATATATAATAAATGTTTTGTTGTAGTTACTTTTAGTATAATTAAACTTAATTTTTACTTTTTTTGTCTTCTGTATCAGGTACCGGATCATAACCGCTTCCTCCCCAGGGATGACAACTAAAAATTCTTTTAATTGCCAATTTTCCACCTCTAAATATTCCATGTTTTTGAAGTGCTTCTAACGTATAACTTGAACAAGTTGGTGAATACCTGCAACTTGATGGAGTATAAGGAGATATTGCAGCTTGATAAAAACGAACCAACCAAATAAACGGAACTGCCAATATTTTAGTAAAACTTTTCAACTTAATTTATAGAGAAAGTAGTTCCCTCTTTACCATCTTTTAATTGAATACCTAAAGCTAAAAGTTCATCTCTTATTTGATCAGACAATGACCAGTTTTTTTGATCTCTAGCTTCTTTTCGCATGTGAATTAACAATTCAACTACACCTGATAATTTATCTGAACTATGTTGTTGAATCTCATTTTTCAACCCCAATACATCGTAAAAAAATGCTTTTAGTGTTGATTTAAGTTCTTTTAAATCTATAGCTGTTATGGTTTCTTTTTTAACGAGTAATAAATTCACAAATTTAACTGCTTCAAATAAATTTGCAATTAAAATAGGTGTATTGAAATCATCATTCATAGCATCATAACATTTTTGTTTCCACCCTTTAATATCTATTGAAGATTCTTTTGATGCGACAATATTATCTAAGTTATTCACAGCTTCTTCTAACTTAACATATCCCTTTTCAGATGCTTCAATTCCTGCATTTGTAAAATCTAATATACTTCTATAGTTTGCCTGTAACATAAAAAATCGTGTTACACTAGGTGAAAATGGCTTACTTAAAATATTGTTTTCACCTGAAAATATTTCATTTGGTAAAATAAAATTCCCTGTTGATTTGGACATTTTTTCACCATTTAAAATCAACATATTTGCATGCATCCAATAATGTACAGGGTTTACACCATTTTTAACTTTAGATTGAGCTATTTCACATTCATGGTGTGGAAATTTTAAATCCATTCCACCTCCATGAATATCAAATTCACTTCCCAAATACTTAGTGCTCATTGTACTACACTCTAAATGCCAACCTGGAAAACCATCACTCCAAGGAGAAGGCCAACGCATAATATGTCGTTCATCTGCTTTTTTCCAAAGTGCAAAATCTTGTGGATTCTTCTTTTCAGATTGTCCCTCTAAGGCACGTGTATTTTCTATAGAGTCTTCAATTTTTCTACCTGAAAGTATGCCGTAGTTTTCAGTTTCATTGTATTTTAAAACATCAAAATATACAGAGCCATTAACTTCATAAGCCATTCCTTTAGCTAAAATATCTTTAATTATTTCAATTTGTTCAACAATATGCCCTGTGGCAGTTGGTTCAATACTTGGAGGTAAATTATTTATATTTTGTAAGGTATTGTGAAAATCTATTGTGTAACGTTGTACAACTTCCATAGGCTCTATTTTTTCTAATCGAGCTTTGGTAGCAATTTTATCCTCAGCATCATCATCTGTTAAATGTCCTGCATCGGTAATATTACGTACGTATCGTACTTTATACCCCAAGTGTTTTAAGTAACGAAAAATCATATCAAACGACATAAAAGTTCTAACATTTCCTAGGTGTACATTACTATAAACTGTAGGTCCACAAACATACATACCAACATTTCCTTCAACAATTGGTTTAAAAACTTCTTTAGACTTACTTAAAGAATTGTATATTTTAAGTTGGTTTGTTTTGTATAATTCCATTAATTGCTACTTGTTTTTGAGGATGTAAAGATAAAAACAAATCCCTAATGGAAAAATTTATACTGCAATGGATTTAAGATAAAAATATATACCATTATTCTTATTATAAGCTAAACAAATTTAGATATAACTTTATTTAACACGTTGTATTTTATATCAAAATAAATATTTTAAATTTACAACAATTATTGAACTTGAAAAATGACCAAAAAAAAATCATTAAAATCTGCTTTACATGAAATTGAAGGAATTCAACAACCTGCTACAACTAATGTTAGTTCAATAAAAAAAATAAAAAGGCAACGAAGGAAACAACCTACTGAAAAAGAGTTTGTTGAGAAAATTATTGAAGGAGATATTTCTTATTTAAGCCGTGCAATAACGTTAATTGAAAGTACCAATTCAAATCATCAAAAAAAAGCAACTGCAATTTTAGAACAATGTTTACCTTTTGCTAATAAATCTATTAGAATTGGTATTACAGGTGTTCCAGGAGTAGGAAAAAGTACTTTTATTGAAGCTTTTGGAAAATATTTCACTAAACAAAATAAAAAAGTTGCTGTATTAGCTATTGATCCAAGTAGTTCTATTAATAAAGGAAGTATTTTAGGAGATAAAACTCGTATGGAAGAATTGGTAAAGGATCAAAATGTATATATACGTCCTTCTCCAAGTGGTTCTTCTTTGGGAGGTGTTGCACAAAAAACACGTGAAACTATTATTTTATGTGAAGCTGCAGGTTTTGATGTCATTTTTATTGAAACTGTGGGTGTTGGTCAAAGTGAAACAGCAGTGCATTCCATGGTTGATTTCTTTTTATTATTAAAATTAGCTGGTGCTGGTGACGAATTACAAGGAATTAAACGTGGTATAATTGAAATGGCTGATGCAATTGTAATTAATAAAGCCGATAATGATAACAAAAAAAGTGCTGAACTTGCAAAAAATGAATTTACACGTGCATTGCATTTATATCCACCAAAAGAAAGTAACTGGCAACCACAAGTAACAACTTGTAGTGCTTTTTACAATGAAGGAATTGATACAGTTTATAAAATAATTAATACTTATTTTAGTTTAACAAAATCTAATGGCTATTTTGAAAAACAACGGAGTAGCCAAAATAATTATTGGTTTTTAGAAACTATTAATCACCAACTAATTTCTAATTTTTACAATAAAAAAGAGGTAAAAAAGAGCTTAAAAAAATATAAAGAGGATATAAAAAACCTCAAAATAACACCTTTTAAAGCTGCCGAAGAAATCCTAAAACTATCTAGAAAATAATGAATTACGAATTTACCATTATAGTTCCTGTGTACAATGAAGAGGATAATTTACAACGTGTTGAGCAAGAACTAACCAACTATATGAAAATTGCTACTAAAAAAACAAAAATTCTTTTTGTAAATGATGGTAGTAAAGATAAAAGCCAACAATTAATTGAAAAAATTTGTGCGAAGAATCCAAATTTTACTTTTATTCAGTTCAAGCAAAACTGTGGATTGAGTGCGGCAATAACTGCTGGATTTAATAATACTGATACTGAATTGGTTGGTTATATAGATTCTGATTTACAAACTGCTCCTGAAGATTTTAATTTACTATTGGCTCAAATTGGAGAATACGATTTAGTTACAGGAGTAAGAGCAAACAGAAAAGATACTTTTATAAAAAATATGTCATCAACTATAGCAAATGGTATTAGACGTGCTTTTACACATGACGGAATGGATGATACAGGTTGCCCATTAAAAGTAATTAAAACTGAATATGCAAAAAAAATACCTATGTTTAAAGGGTTACATCGTTTTTTACCTGCTATGATTTTATTACAGAACGGAAAAATTAAACAAATACCTGTACAACATTTTCCAAGAATTGCTGGGGAAGCAAAATATGGTTTATGGAATCGCCTTTTAGGTCCACTCATCGATTGTTTTGCCTATTTATGGATGAAGAAAAAATATATCAATTACGAAATTGCTAAAATAAATTAATGAGTAGTTGGATTATTTATAGCATCGGCTTTTTAGCACAACTTTTATTTTCAGGGAGGTTAATTTTACAATGGATTTTATCAGAAAAAAATAAGAGAGTTTTAACACCATCCATTTTTTGGAAACTAAGCCTATTTGCTTCTTTCCTTCTATTTGTCTATGGCTATTTACGTGATGATTTCGCCATTATGTTGGGGCAAACTCTTACCTATTTTATATACATTAGAAACTTACAATTACAGGGAGAATGGCAAAAAGCGCCCAAACTTTTACGATGGTTTTTATGGATTTTTCCTTTGTTAATAGTTATTTATTCTTTTAATAATAATGTTTACGATTTAAATAAACTGCTAAAAAATGAAGCCATTCCTTTCTGGTTATTAATTTGGGGAAGTATAGCGCAAGTTATTTTCACACTTCGATTTGTATATCAATGGATCTATTCAGAAAAAAACAGAGAATCATCTTTACCTTTTGGATTTTGGCTATTAAGCTTAATTGGTTCAATTATGATCTTAATTTACGCTATCTTTAGAGAAGATCCTGTTCTTTTAGTTGGGCATTTAATGGGTTCTATTATTTATATCCGAAATATTTTCATTTTAAGAAAACAATAAAAATTAAATTAAGTGATTATTGTACTTTCCTAATTATCCATACATTTGTAAAAGTTGAAAAATTAAAAGCATTTTAAAAACCTAAGAATGATTAGACAATTTGAGCTATGTATTGTTATACCCTGTTATAACGAAGAAAAAAGATTAGACAAAGAACGAATGCTTAATTTTATTGAGGTACAAAAAAATGTTGTATTGTGTTTTGTTAATGATGGCTCAAGTGACAATACTTTAGAAGTTTTAAATTCTATAAAAATTGCTCATCCTAACAATGTTGCAATTATTTCTACGCCAAAAAATGTAGGGAAGGCTGAAGCCGTTAGAACGGGAATAACATACTGTAATAAGAATCTGAAATTCAACAAAATTGCTTATTTAGACGCTGATTTAGCTACCACTTTAGAAGAGTGTTATGAAATTAGTACACTGGTTATTAATAAAATAATATTTGCATTTGGATCTAGAATAAAAAAAATTGATACAAATATACAGCGAAAAACATCACGTTTCTTAATAGGAAGAGTTATTGCAACTTTTATTTCAAAACAATTAAAATTAGGAGTTTACGATACACAATGTGGCTGTAAAATATTTGACAGTAAACTTTCTAAAAATATTTTCAATGAAAAATTTATTTCAAAATGGTTATTTGATGTGGAACTTTTTCATAGAATTATTAAAATTTATGGCCAAGAAAAAATGAGTAAAATATGTAACGAAGTACCTCTAAAATCTTGGATAGATTACGATGATTCTAAAGTTAAAATGACTTATTTTTTTAAACTTTGGTTAGATTTATATCGTATCCAAAAACATTACAAATAGGTAAAACCAATTAAATTAAGAATGAAATTATTTCAAAAAAAAATATCTCCCTACTTCATTATAGTTATTGGTCTTATTCTATTTAGAGCTTTCTTAAATTATGCTATTCCTTTAATGGACAAAACGGAAGCTCGTTATGCCAATATTGCCCGAATTATGGCAGAAACAAACAATTGGATTACACCACAAATAGATTATGGAGTTCCTTTTTGGGCAAAGCCTCCTCTTTCAACTTGGTTATCTGCAATAAGCTTTGAATTTTTTGGAGTAAACGAGTTTGCTGCTAGATTACCTTACCTACTTTTGAGCATTTTAATAGTGCTCCTTGTAGGTAAATACGCTACACGAAAAGGGTTAGATTTCTTTATTCCAGGAATGATACTTCTAACAATTCCTGAATTCTTGATTCATGCGGGTGTTGTTTCAACAGATACTGCCTTAACATTTTGTGTTGCATTAGTTATGATTTCTTTTTGGGAAGGAATCAACAATAACAAACAAAAAATTTGGAAATATTTATTTTTTGTTGGCATAGGTTTAGGTTTGCTTGCAAAAGGTCCAATAATAATTATCTTAACAGGACCTCCTATTTTTATTTGGCTTATTGTTTTTAAAGAATTTAAAAACGTATGGAAATTCTTCCCTTGGATATTAGGAATCCTAATAACAGCTATTATTGCAATTCCATGGTATTATTTGGCAGAACAAAAAACACCCGGTTTTATAGATTATTTTATTGTTGGAGAACACTTTAAAAGGTTTTTAGACTCTAGTTGGAAAGGTGATAAATATGGATTCCCTAAATCTCAACCGCTAGGTATGGTTTGGATATTTTTAGTATTATTTGCACTTCCTTGGGTACAATTATTAGCAATTAAACTATGGAAAAACAAAACCAACTTATTTAAAAATAAATGGATTGCATTTTTACTATTTTGGTTGTTATGGACTCCTCTATTTTTTACAGTTTCAAAAAGCTTAATTCACCCTTATATTTTACCTGTAATGGTACCTATTGCCTTGCTAATAACACATTGGTGGAAAACAATTTTACATCGGAAAAAAATTATTATTGGTAGTTTAATTTTTCCATTTATTGCCTTGTTATTTTATATTGGATTAACTATTAGTGACAAAAAAGAATTTTACATAAACACTGATAAATATTTAATTGAAAATACCGCTGGTAATAAGCTACCTATATATCATTGGCAAAAGAAAAGTTATTCTGGACAGTTTTATACTAAAGGCACCATGAAGGCTATAGAGAATACTCATAAATTAAAAGAAGCTTTTAAAACCAAAAACTCATTTTTGATTATTATCCCAACTAAAAAAATTAAAAATATTGATAACCAAGAAATGAGTTTATTAAAAAAATTAGATTCTAACTACAAAAAAGGTATTTATATCTTTAAAAAATAAATAATTGAAATTTTAATTATAGTTCATATCTAAATGATAAAAACCATTGAAAAATATCCACTAGCATCTTTATCAATTGCTGTTATATTAATGCTATTGGTACATTTAGACGTTCCAAATGTTACCATTATGGAGGCACGTAATTTTATTACTGCACGGGAAATGGTACATGATAATCACTGGATTTTAACCACAATGAATGGAGAAGCACGTTATCAAAAACCTCCGTTACCAACTTGGCTAACTGCCATCTCTGGATTACTCTTTGGTATGAATAATCTGTTTGCATTAAGATTACCAGCTGCTTTGATGGTTTTATTTTTGGGGATTTACAGTTATTATTTGTCTTTAAAATTAAAGCTTTCAAAAAAACAGAGTCTTCAAAATAGTTTTATTTTAGTTACTTCATTTTATATTATTGCCATTATAAATGAAGCTCCTTGGGATATTTTTTCACACGGATTTATGTTAGCTGGTGTATATTATATATTTCAACTTTTTGAAGAAGATAAAAAAAGTTGGAAAAAGGCACTAATTGCTGCTATTTTTGTTGGCTTATCCTTTATGAGTAAAGGTCCAGTTTCATTTTATGCCATCTTTTTACCTTTTTTAATCTCTTATGGTATAATCTATAAGTCTAAAAAATTATCTACTAAAATTATTCCATTAATTAGCTTTGTAATTTTATTTATAATTATTGGAGGATGGTGGTTTGTATATGTTCGCTTAACAGACCCTAAAACATTTTTAGAAATTGCCACTAGAGAAACTAGCAATTGGAGTAGTTACAATGTAAAACCTTTTTATTATTATTGGAGCTTTTTTATCCAATCTGGTTTATGGGCAATTCCAGCTTTTATAAGTTTATTATACCCATATTTAATAAAGCGAGTTGTAAACAAAAAAGTGTATAAATTCACATTTTGGTGGACTATTATTGCTGTAATTTTACTTTCTCTAATTCCAGAAAAAAAACCTCGCTATTTAGTTCCTGTATTAATTCCATTAGCTTTAAACACTGGTTTCTATATACAATATTTAATTACTAATTTTTCTAAACTAAAACGTAAAATTGAAATTTACCCAGTATATTTTAACTTCTTACTCATAGCATTATTAGGCCTAATTTTACCATTTGCACTTTATTATTTTCTTAATGAAGGAATTCAACAACACTACATAAGTTATATACTAACTTCCATATCTGTATTTTTAATTGCAATTCCAATTATTAAAAATTTATTTCAAAAAAAGATAAAAACCGTATTTTATTTAACTATTTTATTTATGGTTGCTATTTTTACCTTTGGATTACCTATCTCAAAAAGTTTAACTAAAAATAAAGCCTTTAATTCAATTAATAAACTTCATCAATTTGAAAAAAGTAACAATATTAAAACATACACAATAGGAGAAATCACACCAGAGTTATTATGGGATTATAATGGCATTTTAAAAAATATTTATAAAAATGAAGAATTAAAAATTCCTCATAAGAATAAATTCGGACTCCTTTTAATGAATAATGATCTTGAGGTAATTTTACCTCAATTAAAAAGTAGTTATAATATAAAACATATAGAAACGTATAATTTAAACGTTGGCTCAAGAAAGAAAGAACGATTGATTAGAGAATTTTATTTAGTTTCAAAAAAATAGTATTTTTACACTATGAATATAAAAACACTTACAAAAACAGATTTCTTTGGGTATTTATTTTTAATTGTAGCTTATGTAATTGGTATTTACTATGCTTCAACAAATATTACCTATTTTGATACTGTTTATAGTAAAGAAGATGGTTTTGTTGAAAACAGTCAATTTGTTTTAATTTTTTCTTCAAGTTTATTGTTGTTTTACAGGTTTTTAAAACTTTTTAAATACAAAAATATTTATTGGAAAATAGGTGTTTTAGGTATGGCATTGGTGTTTTTATTTGGTGCTGGTGAAGAAATTTCTTGGGGTCAACGTATTTTTAATATTCAATCCTCTGAATATTTTATAGAAAACAATGCCCAGCATGAAACTAATTTACACAATATGGTTGTTGAAGGTAAAAAAATAAATAAAATTATATTTAGTCAGTTATTAACCATTATTTTAATAATCTATATTTTAATTCTTCCTGTACTCTATAGAAAATTTAAATCTATTAAAAATCTTGTAAATTTATTTGCAATACCTGTTGTAAAATGGCATCACTCTATTGCTTTTTTAGTTTCAACCGGATTGATTTTTTTTGTAAATTCAGATAGAAAATGGGAGTTATATGAACTGGCTTTTGGTGTGATTTTCTTTTTAATATTTCTAAATCCATTAAACAAAGAAATTTATAAAATTACTTCATAAACTTTTTCAAAAATAAATTAAAGAGTTTGTAAAATATAATTCCGTATAAAAGACCGAAAAGCATTCCTGTAAAAACATCTAATGGGAAATGAACGCCAACGTAAATTCTACTGTAAGCAACTAATAATGCCCATAAAATTAATAAAGGAAATAAATAGTTATATTTATTTTTTAGCAGAAGCCCAAAAAATACAGCAATTGCCATTGAGTTTATTGCATGACCCGAGAAAAAAGAATACAAACCTCCACAACGATTTCCTACAATTCGAATTAAATTAGAAATATTTTCATTATGACACGGTCGTAACCGTTTGAAACCGTATTTAAAAAAATTACTTGTTTGGTCAGCAAAAGTAATTAGCAAAGCAATAAAAAGTACTGCTATCAATATTTTTTTTATACCGTATTGTTTAAACCCAAGATAAAGTAACAATAAATACAATGGAATGGCGCTAAATTTATTTGTAACAAATAACCAAAACCCATCCCATTGTACTGTTCCTAAATTATTTAAATAGATTAGTAACTCTATGTCTTTATTCAAAAGTGTTTCTAACATAAGTACTAATTAATATTCAATTATTGTTTATTGGAAACTACCTTTACCAATTCTATTTCAAAAACCAAATCGGTATTTGGAGGTATAACATCTCCTGCTCCTTGTGTTCCATAAGCCAAATGTGAAGGAATAAACAACATCGCTTTATCTCCTATTCTCATTTTTAGTAATCCTTCTCTAAATCCAGGAATTAATCTAGCTTCAGAATTATAAACTGTTGTAAACGGAGCGTAACCTCCTTTATCATCTCGAATATGATCATATACTTGATACATCTTAGCTATTTCTTTATAACTTGTATCAAACAATCTTCCATCAGTAAAATAACCAGCGTAATTTACTTTTACATCAACACCTGTTTTTGGCTTTTCTCCATTCTTAGTTTCAGTAATAACATACTTTAATCCTGAAGGCAATTCAATAAATTTTCCCGTATTTTCATTAATTTTTGCGACTAAATTTTCTTGTGCGATTTTTATTTTCTCTTCTCTTTTCTTTTTCTCAGCAATGTAATTTTCAAAGAATTTAGAAAACTCTTTGGCTGCTTTAAACTTTCTTGCAGCTTTTCCAATTTTAATAATCTCTATATTTTCTATAGTATCATTTTGAACAATGGAATCTACTACATTTTGACCTTTGATAACATTGCCAAAAACAGTATGTTTGCCATCTAGCCAAGGAGTTGCTTTATGTGTGATAAAAAATTGGCTTCCGTTTGTATTTGAACCAGAATTTGCCATCGATAAAATGCCTGGTTTATCGTGTTTTAATAATAATTCTCCCTTATTATTTTTAGGGAACTCATCACTAAATTTATACCCTGGATCTCCTTCGCCCGTACCTGTTGGATCACCTCCTTGAATCATAAAATCCTTTATAACTCTATGAAAAGTAAGTCCATTATAGTAAGGTTTCCCTTTTAATGAATCTGGTAACCGTTTATTAGTTCCTTCAGCTAAGGAAACAAAGTTGGCAACTGTTATTGGTGTTTTTTCAAATTCTAGCTTTAATAAAATATCACCTCTATTTGTTTCCATATTAGCATACAAACCATCAGCTAAATCAGCATATTTAGTTGGTTTACAAGAAACAACAAGTAGTAAAAAAATAGGGATAAAAAATTTAACTGTTTTCATCTATTTAACAATTTCCAATAATTCTACTTCAAAAATTAACGGTGCAAATGGTGGAATTTTACCTCCTTTTCGCGGAAAAGCACCATACGCTAATTCCTGAGGAATAAAAAATTTATATTTAGAACCAACACTCATTAATTGAAGTCCTTCTGTCCATCCTTTAATTACCCTATTTACAGCAAACGTAGAAGGCATTCCTTTATCTACCGAACTATCAAACACAGTTCCATCAACTAGCATTCCTTTATAGTGTACTTTTACACTTGAAGTTGCACTTGGTTTATCTCCTTTTCCTTCTTTTAAAATAATATATTGCAGACCACTTTCTGTTACCTTAACTCCTTTTTTTGTTTTATTTTCTTCTAAAAACTTTTCACCTGCTTTTTTTGCATCACCAAACTCAGCTTCCACTTTTTTCAATGCTTCTTCTTGTTTTTTCTTTCTAACTTCAGCTTGTCTTTTTTGAAAGAATAATCTTATAATTTCATTTACTTTCTCTGGGTCAAGTAAAATATCGGTAGAATCAATACCACTTACAACTCCTTGCATAAATAAATCTTTATCTACCTCTGAAAAATTTACTTTTAGCTTTTTAGCTATATCCATTCCTAAGGCATAGCTTACTGTATCAACATCGTTTTTTAACGATTTTTTTGTAACTCCTTGATTATTACATGATAAAACTGTTGAAACCAGTGTAATAATTACTAAAAACTTAATTACTTTCATTTTGTTTATTTATTTTATTTAATTGAACTTTATATATTAAAGGCTGGTTCACGCCTATTTTTTTTTGATCTCCCAAATATCCAAAAACTTTATGAGATGGGAACAAAAAAGTTACATTATCACCCTCGCCCATCAATTTTAATCCATTTCTAAGTCCTTCTATTATTTCTTGCTTATCTACAACATATGTTTGTTCTCCTATTTCATCTTTAGAGTAAATAATGTTATTATTTATATCATAAACTTCATAGGTATAAACCAAATTATCACCTCTTTGTGGTAAATAACTTGTTAAATTATGATTGTTAAACTTATACCAAAACCCGTTTGACGAAGTATTATAGGTATTTAATGAATCATTTTTAATTATCTCTTTAAACTTATTTTCCTCAAGTTCATTTAAAGACTTATTGAATGAAACTGACTCCTTCATAAGTGAAGTGGTTTTTCTTACTATTGGTTTTCTGGGAATTGAATTCGCACAAGAAAATAAAGTAAAAACAAGAATATAAACAACAACTTTATTCTTCATAAGAGCTTAATAATTCTTTTTTATAATTAGGTAGTACATTCAAAAATTTTGAAACTGTTGCATCTAAAGAAATACGCGATTTACCACCTGCTGCATTATCGTGTCCGCCTCCATCAAAATGTTCTCTCGCAAATTTATTAACAGAAAATTTGCCTTTTGACCGCAATGAAATTTTAATAATTTTCTGATCTACATCTTCAATAAAAATAACTGCAAAAATAATATCTTTAAGTGAAAGTGCGTAATTTACAACACCTTCAGTATCTCCTTTCTGATAATTAAATTCATCTAAGTCTTGTTGAGTTAATGTAATATACGCTGTTTTAAGTTTATCAATAACCACTAAATTACTTAAAGCTCTTCCTAAAAGTTGTAATCTTCCATAGGAATTAGTATCGTACACATTATTATGAATTTTAGCATTATTAGCCCCTTTATCAATCAAATCTGCGATAATTCTATGGGTAGTACTTGTTGTTGAAGGAAATCTAAATGAGCCAGTATCTGTCATAATACCCGTGTATAAACATGTTGAAATATTGGAATCTATTTCATCCAAATCATCTAATTTCTCTAAAAAATGATACACCATTTGACATGTTGAACAAATTGAAGTATCTGAATACAAATACTTAGCAATATCATCTGGCTGCTGATGATGATCTATCATTATAAAATCACCTACAAACTGTTCTAAATAATTTTGCATATCACTACCAACTCTATGTAGTGCATTAAAATCTAATAAAAAAATTAGTGAAGCCTCATCAATGGCTCTTTTTGACTGCCTATTTTGCATATCAAATTTATATATATCTTTTGAGTTTGGCAACCATTTCAAAAAATTAGGGTAATCATTTGGGCTAACAACGGTTGCCTTGTGTCCCTTTTTTAATAAATAAAGGTATACTGCTAAACTTGCTCCAACAGCATCTCCATCAGGATTTTTATGTGGAACAATAACTACTTTTTGAGGTGTAGAAAGTAGTTTTTTTACCTCCTTTATATCATCTATATTCATAAGTTTGCAAATATACAATTTAATACCATATTTTATTTTATGAAACTTTGTATACTTGTTAAATCATTATTAAAATTTAAAAAATGAATTATTTTAAATTATTTTTATTCTTATTTGTAACGCTAATTTCTTGTAAAACTGAAGAAAAACAAAAACAAATTACAGATTCAAAAATTACTAAACCAAATTTTATAATTGCTTTTGGTTCTTGTAACAACCAACATGCTCCAAATACTTTATGGGATGAAATTGTTAAAAACAATCCTAATATTTGGATATGGGGAGGTGACGTCATTTATTCTGATACTGAGGATATGGAATATTTAAAGCAAAATTACTTAATGCTGAAAAACAATGAAAGTTATTCTAATTTTAGTTTAAACATGGATATGCTGGCTAC
>Ga0256840_1002557_pt1 | contig 15865 bp, 12 predicted proteins | sample 355202metaG_FD_185969 | JGI IMG/M metagenome (GOLD analysis project Ga0256840, IMG submission 185969) | Hydrothermal vent microbial communities from Mid Atlantic Ridge, Atlantic Ocean - 355-202 | ecosystem: Environmental > Aquatic > Marine > Hydrothermal vents | place: Atlantic Ocean: Mid... | reverse complement strand
TCAATTTGTGATAAATCGGTATTTTTAATTTCTTCAATTACTTTTTTGGTATCATTTCCTCCAATTCCTAAAACTAATGGCAATCTTTTGTTGTTCGTTTTAATAATAGTAGCTATTACTTTTAAACGTTCTTGAGCATTTAAAGTAACCGATTCTCCTGTTGTACCTAAAATAACCAAGTAATTTATTCCGTTATCAACTTGAAAATTGACTAATTTTTCCAAAGCCTTATAATCAACTTCGTTATTTTTTGTGAAAGGTGTAATTAATGCAACACCTGTTCCTATAAATTTATGTTTCATTAGAGTTTCTTTAATATTTTAAGATATTTAATAAGTTCTGCTATAAAAAGTTTAGATGAATCTGCTTCAATCATTAAATCATAAAGACGTTCATCATTTTGAGCATAACCTACTTTAAATTTTGCATTAGATTTTGCTACTAGATAGTTGTTATATACTTCGGTATTATTTGTAAAATCAATGAGCATATCAAATGGTTTTTCTAAAAACTCTTTAATTTCATTCGTTTTGATGGCACCATTCCACGAAAAATCACTTTCTTTTAAAATAATGCCTCTAAATTCATTATAGCTATCATTTGTTTTTTTACAAGTAAGTACTAAAAAATTGCTAGAACCTGAATTTACATCTCTTTGTAGCTGCTTTAATAATTCAAAATTAAAATCACTTCCTTCATTTACAATTACTCCAACAGTTTGAATATTTTGGGCAATTTGTAACGAATTACTTTTATTTTTTAAAAGTTTATTGGTTTTTTTTATGATTGATTTAGCTTTGAAACCTGAAAATGCCATTTTAGTATAAAATTTAAGCAAAATTACAATTTTTAATATTTATATTGCCAAAAATTTATTTGTTTTAAAAAGTAGGGTTTCTTTTTTTGAAATTGTTCTATTACACAGAAGCATATTTTATTAATTTATTAAATGACTAACATGAAAATTATCAAACAACTAACACTTTTATTAATAGTTTTTACTATTACATCAGTAAACGCACAATGGAGAACGTTAAACAATGGGAACTCTTTAGAAAAATCTCCAACAATTCAAGTTTTAGAAGATACAAATAAAAGCACTATTATTTCCGTAGAAGTAACAGGATTCAAACTTACTGATAAAATTGTGGACGGAAAAGTTTATCAAGAAATCAACTTACTTACAGATAGCTACACTAATAAAATAGGCGAGCCTTCATTGCCAATTATCCCAAGTCTTGTTGCTGTTCCAGACGAAGCTTCCGTATCTTTAGAAATCATAGAAACAGGAGCTGTTACTACCTATAATAATATTAACATTTCACCTGGAAGAAAAAGTTGGATAGACGGTCAAGCCGAAACAGCATACATTAAAAACGATGTTTATTCCAAAAATGAAATGTATCCTACACATCAAGCTACAATTGATGAACCTGCAATTTACAGAGATTTTAGAATTGTAAGATTAGGTATTTCTCCTTTTCAATACAATCCTGTTACAAAACAATTAAAAGTAGTTTCGTCTTTTAAAATTAGATTAAAATATAAAGAAGATGGAAATGCAATTAACCCAAGAACAACAGGCAGAAAACACATTACAACATCATATGATAAATTGTATAAAACAAGTATTTTAAATTATAATAATCAGCAAAAATCTATTAATGACACCTATGTTTCAAACGATTTAATGCTGTGTATTGTTCCTGATAATTTATACAATGACTTTTTACCTTATGCAGAGTGGAAAAGAAGAACTGGTGTAGATGTACATGTTACCAAATTTAGCGATATTGGAGCAAATGCAAACAACCCAATTACCATAAGAAACCATATTGATGATGCGTATCACAATTGGGCAACGCCTCCTTCTTATGTTTTACTTGTTGGAGATTATGGTGTTTTTCCAACAAAAACTTATAACGCAAATGATAGTTGGTCTTTTGCTGATGAAAGTTATTTTGTTACTGTTGATGGAAACGATTTCTTACCAGATATGTTAATTGGTAGATTTACCAATCAAGGGAATTATAGAATGCGTGTAATGATGAGTAAGTTTGAAAAATACATTCGCGAGCCTTATGTAGCTGAAACTGCTTGGTATAAAAAAGGACTTTTCTCTTCAAATTCTGAATATCAATCTCAAGTAAATACTATAGCTTGGACACGTGATATTTTATTAAATGATGCAAATTTCACTTCGGTTGATCCAATGATGTGGAATGGCTCTTTTGATGCTAATGGTAACTGGGACGGACAATGTAATTATAGTGTGAATGATGTTCTAGCAGGTTTAAATGAAGGACGTTCTGTAGTAAATTATCGTGGTGAAGGATGGATAACTGGCTGGCATGATAACTGTATAGAATTTGGAAGTGATGACTTAACTGGTTTAAACCCAAGTAGAAAAAATTTCTTTTTTACTAATATTGGTTGTGGTGTTGCAATGTTTGATAATAGTTATGAATGCTTTGGTGAAAATCTAGTAGAATACGGAACAATTGCCAACCCTAAAGGAGCAATTGCATTTGTTGGACCTACATCAAATACACATACTACTTATAATAATAAAATGGATAAAGGTATCTATAAAGGAATGTATCAAGAAGGTCTAGATACTCCAGGAGAAGGATTAGATAGAGGTAGAATTTACCAATATGCCGTTTTTGGAGCTTCAGATTATTATGTAGAATATCATCATAGAGTATTTTGTGTTTTAGGTGATCCTAGTATTCAAATATGGAAAGAAGTGCCTTTAGCTGTTAATGTTAATCACGTTTCGTACTTACCTACTGGCAACAATAATGTAACTATTGCAGTAAATTATCAAGCAACTAATTTACCAGCAGAAAATGCAAGAGTAACTTTAACCAATAGTAATGGTTTATTTATTACAGGTACAACTGATGCTAATGGAAATATTACCTTCAATATTGACCTAGATACTTTAGCCGAAATTAATGTAACTGTTGTTGGTGAAGATGTTATTACCTACGAAGGAATTATAAATATGTCAACTGCTGGAATTAATGATATTGATAATGATTTAGCTAGTTTTAATTCGCAACCAAATCCTTTTTCAACAAGCACAAAAATTAATTATACTTTATTAGAAGCAAATAATACGTCTATTAAAATATTTAATTTGAGAGGTCAATTGGTTCGTAATTTACAAAACGATATGCAATCTGCAGGAAATCACTCTGTAGAATGGAACGGCTTAAATGATAAAGGCAGTAAATTAACTAATGGAATTTACTTCTGCCATTTAGTTTCTGGAAAAAATGTAAGAACATTAAAATTAATATTGAATGATTAAGCTATTGAATTTATTACAATCAAAATCAATTCTTATCCTTTTTATCTTTCTGTTTTTTACAAGCAACCTCCTTTTTAGTCAAGGTTTTAAAAAGAGCAGATTTAGATTAAAAGTTGGTGTTGGAACTATGTATGATGATAATATTTTAAAATATTCAGATAAGTACCTCAATCGATTTTTAAATAACGAAGATGAAGGAAGGTTTGAAATAAAAACGTATGATGATGTGTTTATTAAAACCAAACTAAGCACATCGTATTATTTTAAGTTTTTTAAGAAACGAAAAACTAAAATTTCTGCTAGTTTTAGTAACAATTCGTATATAAATAATCCTGTAAAAACTTGGAATTACTACGGTGTAGGTTTGCAACAATATTTTTTAAAGAAAGCCAATGTTAAGTTTTCTTATAGCTATATTCCTTCGTTTTATGTACGTCAATTTAGGCAACCAGAACTCGTTAGTTTATATGGCTATGAACCAAATACCTTTAAACCTTACGTATTTGCGAAAGATAATTTTAGTTTAACTTTTCAAAATACGTTCTTTAAAAAAACAAAAGCCGAACTTGATTTTGATTATGCCAAATATTATGACAATTCGTATTATACAGAGTATGATTCTAAAAATTCATCTGTTGGTTTAAGCCTTGAACAACCTGTTTCTAAAAAAGTTAAGGTTAAAGCAACTTATATTTTCACCAATTCTGATGCTAAAGGCTTTGACCAAGAAGGAGAAACAAAAGAAACCGCAGACGATTCTGATGCAAGCTACAAAGACCATACTTTTGGTTTAGAGCTTAAAGCAAAATTACCTAAAGTACTCAAAAAGAAAAATGATGTGAGCGCTAAAATACGATACTCCAAAAGGTATTTTTCTTCATCTCATTTAATCCATAATGACCCTTTACATGTTGGAAGAATTGATAATAATCTTAGACTTTATTTTGCTTACAATATAAAATTAATGAAGAAAACATCTTTATCATTATACTATAATTATTTTGTAAGAGATTCTTATAACAATCAAGGTGTTTATGACGAAGTACTTTCAGAAGACAAAGATTACAAACAAAATCAAGTAGGATTTCAATTATCTTACACAATTTATTAAAAATAACAACACTTTAAAACACTCAATTATGTTTAAAAAAATAATTATATTAACAATTACTTCTCTATTTTTATTTAGTTGTGGAGAACCAAACAATCCTGAAGATTATTCTGGAGGATATAAAATTACAAAAAAAGTAGCAACCTTTGGCGATGCTAATGATGTTATTGTAGATGGTAACTATGCTTACTTAGCTCAAGGCGAAGTAGGTTTAGCTATTTTTGATATTAGTAATCCAAATAATCCAACATTAGTTGCCAATCAAAGTGGTTTAAAAGGATATTCAACCAAACTTGTAAAGAAAAATGATGTTATTTATTTAGCAGCAGGAGGCTCTGGATTTAATATTGTAAATATTGCTGATATGAATGACATTCAAATAAGCGATCAAGATATTAACGGAAAATTAGTAAACATCCATTTAATGGGTGATTATTTAGTAAGTTCTCTTAGCGAAACAGGTATTAAAATGGTAAATATTGAAAACCCTATTTTTATTGATTATAGAGGAACTACGCATACCAACGGATTTGTAAGAGATGTTGCAATTAGTAATGACCAATCTAAAATGTTTGCAGCAACTGGCGAAATGGGTTTATCATTATATGATATTTCTGTTTTTGATGATGGTTATGGAGTTTATCCGCTTTTAAGCTCAGTAAATTTACCTGGCTATACAGAAAGTGTTGTACTTGATGAAGCAAACCAAAAAGCCTTTGTAGCTTGTGGAACTGCTGGATTGCAAGTGGTTGATTACTCAAACCCTAATGATTTAAAAGTAGTTGGTAGTTATAACAGCGCAGGTTATGCTAAAGAAATTGAATACGAAAACGGAAAAATTTATTTAACTGCAAGCGGAATGCAAGTGTATGATGTTACAACTCCATCTAATCCAAAAATATTAGGAATTATAGATACACCTCACGCTTTAGGATTAACCATAGATGAAAATAATATTTATGTAGCTGATAAAGAAGAAGGCTTAATCATCATTCAAAAAAAATAAAATTTTAAATGTTTAGCTTCTATATCATACTATTGCTCACAATAGCTATGCTAATATTTGGTGTATTTGAATATCAAAAACATCAAAGAATGGTATATCAAATTCCCAATAGAATCCATATTAATGGAACTAGAGGAAAATCGAGCGTTACTCGACTAATTGGTGCTGGATTAAGAGAAAACAATATAAATGCAATTACCAAAGTAACAGGAACATTTCCTAGATTAATTCTTGCTAACGGAAACGAGGCTAAAATCCGTAGAAAAGAAGGAGCAAATATTTTAGAACAGCTAAAGATTGTTGAATATTGTGCAAAAAACAATGCCGAAGCTATGTTAATTGAATGTATGGCACTACAACCGCAGTTCCAAAAAATAACAGAAAATCAAATGATACATGCTACCATTGGAGTTATTACCAATATTAGGTTAGACCATCTTGACGTTATGGGTCCAGGAATAAAAGGTGTTGGTGAAGCTCTTAGTAATACCATACCAACAAACGGAATTTTGTTTACAAGCGAAGATAAACATCATAAATTTTTAGAGAACAAATGTAAACTTAAAAACACTTCATTTCATCAATCAAAAGCAAGTACTGTTTCAAACGAAGATATGCAAGGTTTTAAGTATATGGAACACAAAGAAAATGTTGCCTTAGCACTAGATATTTGTAATCATTTAGGAGTGGATAAAAAAACAGCTTTAAAAGGAATGAAAAAAATGATTCCAGATGAAGGTGTATTGGCAAAAAATATCATCATTAAAAACCAAAAACAAATTGACTTTTACAATGCTTTTGCAGCAAATGATCCAGAATCTTCTTTAATGATATGGAATAATATTTCGGCAACCGTTGTAGATGATATGATGGTGGTTTTATTAACCATTAGAAAAGACAGACAAAGTAGAGCCATGCAACTCATTACATTAATAGCAACAAAATTAAAATTTGATTATGTTGTACTTATCGGTGAGGCTACTGGTTTAATTGAAGATAAAGCTTATAAACTAGGTATTCCTAAAGAAAAAGTAATCAATGAACCTTGGGATACTCCAGAAAAAGTTTTTGACGGTTTAATTGAATTAACAGATTCTAAATCAACTATTGTAGGTATTGGAAATATGGGAGCAATGGGTGCTGAAGTATCGCAACTTTTTAAAGAGAAGCAGGTTGTTTAGTGTTCAGTTGGCAGTGTTCAGTAGGCAGTGTTCAGTAGGCAGTTGGCAGTGTTCAGTAGGCAGTTGGCAGTGTTCAGTTGGCAGTCTTTAGTCTTTAAGTCTTACATCTCTAAGTCTTACGTTTTAAGTCTTACGCCTTTAAGTCTTTATAAAAATGAAAATTAGTAATTAGAAAAATTAATAGCAAAATGGTAGAATTAGCAGTAACATTAGGCATCATATTTAGCCTCGTTTTTTTAGAAGTTTTAGGTTTAGCTGCAGGTGGAATTGTAATTCCTGGGTATATTGCTTTACAATTAAATAATCCTGATAGATTAGTAGGTACTTTAGTCATTAGTTTACTTACTTTTTTACTGATAAAATTAATCTCACGATTTACTTTCTTATTTGGAAGAAGACAATTGGTTGTTGCTATTCTTATTGGAACTATTTTATCTATTATTTCGCATCATTTTTTAATTTTTAATGCTGCAAGTACTACTTTAGAATTTAGTGCTGTTGGATGGATTGTTCCAGGTTTATTGGCACATTGGTCTGTAAAACAAGGCTATGTAAAAACAATAGCCATGCTAAGTGTTACCTCAATCATTGTCCGCTTTTTGGTAATTTTAAGCTTTGGTGGCGAAACTTTTCCTAACCTATATTAATACTAAAAATGAAAAATTTACACATAAAATCAAATATAGTCATTGGTGTTTTAGCCATACTCGCCATTTTAAGTTATATTTTAGTTGAGAATACGCTATACATGAAAAAGCAAGCTTATTTTCAAGATAAAATTGAAGCATCTAATACTACAAAAAAAGCGTTAAAAACTTTAAAAGACAAACGACTAAAAAATGTGATTTTCATCGATAAAATTAACGATCCAAATGAAACAGGAATTATAGGTCAGCGTCATTCACAAATCACCACAGGAACAGGTTCTTTACCAATAAAACTCTCTACTACAAATCCAAATTTTGCTGCTTTAGGAGTACAACTCTTAAAAGATGCTCATATCAAAGAAGGTGATAATGTTGCTGTATGTATGACAGGATCTTTTCCTGCTTTAGATATTGCTATATTAGTGGCTATTGAACAAGTAAAAGCAAATCCTATTTTAATTGCATCTACAACCTCTTCTTCTTGGGGAGCAAATGATCCGAATTTTACCATTTTAGATATGTTAAGCGTCTTAAAAGAGGAAGGTATTTTAAACACAAACTATAAATATGCTTCTATTGGAGGAAACCAAGATACAGGGATGAGTTTAAGTAATAAAGGAAGAGAATTAATAAAAGAGGCTCTTAAACGAAACCATATTGAATTATTAAATAAAGGCGATTTACTCTTAAACATTAAAGAACGTTTAAAAATTATTGATCAAGAAGCTAAAGGAAAGACCATAAAATTATTTATTAATATTGGTGGTGGAATTGCTAGTTTAGGTTCAAATGACAACAAGAAAGCGGTTAAAGCAGGTTTACACAAATCCTTTAAATTAAAAAAATTTCCTGATAAGTATGGTGTAATGTACGAAATGGCAAAACGCAAAACACCAATCATTAATTTAGCCAATGTAAGTCAATTGATGCGTAAATACGACTTGCCTAAAAACCCTGTTCCATTGCCTAAAATTGGAGAAGGAAAGTTATACAACAAATTAAGCTATAATTTGTGGATTGTTAGTGGAGCGCTTTTGCTTTTATTCTTAGTTTTAGCTTTTTTTGTTTATATTGACAAACGCAATAATAAATTAGGAAACGATATTATCTCTGAAGAAATTCAAATTTAAAAAATGAAAAAACAACAACTTTATATCTTCTTATTTTTAATAAGTTTTACTTCTTTTTCACAAAAAACAAAAGAATTAAAACCTATTGTAAAAAAACAGCACGTTAGTATTCTTTCAGGAAGACATAACGTTTATCACCATTCCAATCAAACTGTTTATCAAGTTGCTGGTTATAAACAATTAATTGTCTATTCTAGAGAACGAGTAAACAAAAAAGGATTGGGATATACTATTTCGTACCAATTTAATAACCAAAAGGCAGTACAATATATTGTTTCTAAAAAAAATAGAGATTATAAAAGTGCGTATTTAGATAAAAATATTCATAGAAATCCGAGTTTGTTTTATAAAAAAGAAATTCACATTCCAAAAGGAGCAAAATTTATCACTTTCAAAACTAAAAACAATCCATTAGTGGATTTAAAAGTTGCCATCAGAAAAAACAGTTATTTAAAACCTCAAAAAGCAAAAAAGGCAGTCTTAATAACTGGAAAAGCACGTAATTATTACAAATTAAATTCCAAAACACCTACAATTATTGAAACCAATCAAGAGGGAAAATTGATTGTTTATACACGAAAAAGAATGAGCTCAAAAAGTTCAAATCACTATTCATTTTCTTATACTATAAACGATTCCATCACTGAAAAAATCAACATTAAGAACGTTAAAAAATCTGCTCATTCTGTTTATCGCTCTTTAGGAATAAAACAAACACCTTCTACTTATAATAAAACAATTATCCAAACAGATAATGTATATCAGAAAATTACTTTCTCTTCAAGACAGTCTATTGACGCACGATTTGTTTTCAAAAAAACTATCCAAAAAAATGGTTGGGAAGAAATAGAAACTAAAAAAGGTAAAATTGTACCTTTAGTTGTAAACAAAAAGAAAACCATTAAAGAATACACACGTATTGACAATAATAATCCCTTTAATTTTAACATCACAAATACAGATGAAATAAAAATATTTATAAGAGGTGAATTTCAATACGATATGCACGCAAACAACGATTATGTTATTGTGCTTAAAGACAATGGCAACATATTAAATACATATAGATTGTCAAGTAACCGTTCAAATGTAATGCATTATAAATATAATGATGAATTAATTCCTGGTACATTAGATAAATTTAGTATTAAAGTACCTTTAGGAAAACACAAATACAGTATTTCAATACTCAACAAAAACAAAACTGCTTTAATTAGAGTATTAAAAAAAGTAAACAATACGCAAATCACACATAATTTAAACTAATTCGTTTTATGAGCACTTCACCAACCAACCAACGTTTTAACTTTATAGACCAATTTAGAGGATTTGTTGGCGTTTTAATGCTCTTAGGACATAGTGCTTATTATTTTAATTCTATTTGGAAACAATTAGATCCAATTGACCCATTATTTCCAAATTTAAGTCAGTTTACCTTAAGATATATAGGTTATTTATGTGCTCCAGGATTTTTAACTATGGCTGGAGCAATGGTTTGGTGGTCTTATACCAAAAGAGTTGAAAAAGGAGTTCCCGTAAAAACAGCAAAATGGCATCTAATTCAACGTGCATTATTTCTTATCTTAATTCAAATGACATGGGTAAATTCTTCTTGGAGCGGATTTGAAAGCTTTAGACCGTGGCATTTTGGCATCATTTCAAGTATTGGTATTTCTGTATTGTTACTTACTTTTATTGCAGGATTAAAATGGCAAACTCGTTTAATTATTGCATTGCTTATTTTAATAATTCATCCTTTTTTATTACAAATTACCTATCAAGAAGATAACATTATTGCTAAAGTTTTAATGGAAACTTTTGTTGACTCAGGTTCTTTTAATAAATATCCTGTTTTGCCATGGTTTGCTTTAGCCATATTAGGTTCTGTAATGGCTACTGGTTGGCTACAAGTTTGGAAAACAGACAGAAAACGGATTGACATGAGCTTACTCATAGGTTTTGGTTCTATTATTTTGGCAATTATTATTCGTTTGTTCAGGTCTTATGGAAACATTTCTCCATATTCTCGATTTGGAAATATCTCATTCTTTTTAGATCAAAAATATCCGCCAAGTTTATTTATGAATTTATTCTTTTTTGGCTTGGTTGTTTTAGGTGTAGGTTTATTTATTTTTCTCAATGCAAATCATGCCAAAATAATGCGCTTTTTTAGTATTCCAGGAAAAGTTCCTTTATTCTTTTATGGAGTACATTTAGCAATTTTAGGAATTTTTGTAAAAAGATTTGGTCTATTTTATAGAGAAGGTGGTATAATAACAACACTTATTGGCTTTACCGTTATGCTAATTATTATGTTTCTGTTAAGTAGTTGGTTTTATAAATTTAAACTAAAAAGCAACAATAAAATTATTAAACTCATATAGATGAAATTATTTTTAAAAAGGAGTGTTATACTGACTTTGTTTCTTGTTTTTAGCTGTAAATCAGATTATTCAGAACTTACACATCAAATAAATAGTCATTTAGACTTAGCAAGTTCTATTGATAATGAAACAGGAAAAATGATTGGTAAAAGCAATCAATTTGTTATTATGAATGACGGTTGGGTGGAAAGCCGTTTAGATTTAACAACCTACTTTGCTGATGAAACCAATGATTTATTAATTCATTTAGATTGGATTGATGAAAATGGGCATTCTTTTTATAAAAAAAAGAAGCTCCTATCACCTACTTCACCCATAATTAATTCTGCTATTTCTATTGCACCAAATTTACGAAAAGCAGGAAATTACACGCTAAATATTTATGCGTTTAGAGAAATGGTTGCAAGTAAAAATTTTAAATTACTGTCTGAGTTTAATTCAACTAAACCCATTAAAGAAACCATCAAATTATCTTTAAAAGCAAATAATAATACGCAAAAACTTAAAAGTGCATTGCCAAAAATAAACCAAATGAAAGATGCTTGGCTAAACGCATCTGTTAAACTAAAACACAAGCCCAAAACAACATTAGATAGTTTATTATATCAATTAAATTGGATAGATTCTAAAGGTGAAATATTTTATAAAAAACGCTTTTCAGTTTCATCAAAAAAGAAAACTTCTAAAATAGATTGTTCCATTGAATTATCACCAAATAAAAAGGAAATAGGTAATTACAAAGTGCAACTCTTACTCTTTGGAAAACCAATTACAGCGGTAAATTTTGAAATTAAACCATTGTTAGATGTTCATAAAATTAAAATTAGAACAATTGATTTTAAAACAGTTAAAAATAAAAAAGAAACTAAAACTCCTTTTAAAATCGATGACAATACCAAATTAAAAGTCCGTTTTAATTTAGAAAACACACAAGCATTTGGAGAGAAAAAACAACTCCAATTTAAAATTATATGGATTGGCACTAATGGAAAACATTTTTACACTAAACGATTTAATTTTACACCAAAAGAAGCAAATAAAATTTTAAAAAGTAGTATTTCTATCACTCCACAAAAACGTAAAGCAGGGAGATATAAAGTTCAATTATACCTATTTAATGAATTGATTTCTGAAAAAGCTTTTAATTTGAATTAATACCCATATTAAAAAAAAATAATTAGAATGATAATTTCATGCACAACCCTGCTAGGGTTCAAAACCCTAGCAGGGTTAATTTAAAAAAACAACAACTCTGAGTGAAATAATACGGTTAAGAACCTATTATTAGGGGTTCTGAACGTATTATTAGGGGTTCTAATCCTATTATAAAGAGGTTCTAAACCTATTATTAAGGTGTTCAAAACCTATTATAAAGAGGTTCTAAACCTCCCTTTAAACAAAATAAACTATATTTACTTTTTTTAAGAAAGATAAATGATAGAAAATGTAGATAGTATTCGTATAAATTTTGACACAAATTCTTTATGGATAGTCAATATTACCCTTGCAATTATTATGCTCGGCGTTGCTTTAGATATTACGGTAAAAGACTTCAAAAATTTATTTAATCATCCAAAAAAAGTATTTATTGGCATTTTATTGCAATTTATTTTAGTACCTGCTACCACATTATTACTCGTTTATATTCTCAAACCACAAGCAAGTTTAGCCTTAGGATTAATGATGGTTGCTGCTTGTCCTGGAGGAAATGTTTCTAATTTCATGACCAAGTTAGCAAAGGGCAACACAGCTTTATCTGTTAGTTTAACCGCTTTTGCAACGGCAATGGCATTATTTATGACACCTATAAATTTAGCTATTTGGGCAAGTTTTTATCAGCCAACAGCCTCTATTTTAAAAGAAATAAACCTCAACCCTTTAGAAGTTACCAAAATTGTGCTTCTTATTTTAGGAATTCCATTAATTATTGGAATGTATATTAACCATATAAAACCTCATTTTGCCTCTAAACTTTCTAGGATTTTAAAACCCGTTTCTTTACTTATTTTAATCAGTTTTATACTCGTTGCTTTTTACAAAAATATCGATATTTTTAACAAATATATACATCACGCCTTTTATCTTGTTTTTCTACTAAACAGTATTTTATATATGGTAGGTTTTTACACCGCAAAAATGGCAAAAATGTCTTTTGAAGACCAAAAAACACTAAGCATAGAAACAGGAATTCAAAATTCAGGATTAGGATTAATGCTAGTATTCCTGTTTTTTCAAGGTCTTGGAGGAATGGCGTTAGTTGTTGCATTTTGGGGTATTTGGGATATCTTTTCAGGATTAGTTTTAGCATATTATTGGAGTAGAAAAAGCAATCATAAAATTCTTAACGTTTAAATATGTTATTGTACAAAATTGTAAAATTTTACGTTAAAACAGGACTGTTTTTATTCTACAAAAACATCATTATTTCTGGAAAAGAAAATATTCCAAAAAACGGACCGATACTCTTTGTTGCCAACCATCAAAATGCGATGATGGATCCTTTGCTTGTGGCAACATCAACCCATAAAGTGATGTATTTTTTGGCACGTGCAAGTGCTTTTAAAAGTAAAATTGCTGCCAAATTATTAAACGCCATTTATGCTATTGCAATTTATAGAGTGCGTGATAAAGTAGATTCAAAAAAGTTAAATGAAGCCGTTTTTAAACAGTGTTTAGACTTGTTTAATCAAGAACAAAATATACTCATTTTTCCAGAAGGTAGCCATAGTACCAAACGTCAAATACGTTCTTTAAGAGCTGGATTTACTAGAATGACAATTGATTATTTAACAAACAACCCAAAAAAAAACTTGATTATTATTCCTGTTGGATTAAACTTTACAAATACTCAAAATTACGCTGAATCTGTTCATATTAAATACGGAAAACCCATTTTTTCAAGACAGTTTAATGATAATAACCAGAATAAAACCAAAGGAAATTTAATTAATGAAGTAAAAAAACAACTCAAAAAAATAACCATTCATATTGATGATGAAAATTATGAAGAAGAACTACAAAAATATACAGCCGAAGATTTTTTATTTATAGATAAAACTACTCAACATCTAAAATTTAAAATTAAACATTCAAAATTCAACCTTTTCTACAGTTTAATGAAGCTGAATAGCATTTTTCCATTCCTTATTTGGTATTGGTTAAAACCTAAAATTAAAGAGAAAGAATTTTTATCAACTGCCAAATTTAGCTTAGGATTAACTGCTTTTCCACTATTTTATATCATACAAAGTTTATTAATTTTAAAATTATTTGGTGGAATAATTACTCTTACTTATTTAATTATATCGTTTATTTTAGTTTTTTTAAGTACTAAAACAAGATAATTGAGTAACTTTGTAATCCTTAAAAAAAAATTAGAAATATTGACCCTTTAAACATTAACAGATGTTAGACGAAAAAAATGAACAATTAGAAAACAATTCAACAGAAGAAAATACAACTGTTGAAGTGGTAAGTGAAGTAACAAATGAAGAAAAAATTCCAGAAGTAGCTGTACAAGAAAACTCAGAGCCGTCTACCGAAAACACTGCAAAAGAAGTTGCACTAGAAGATTATTCTAAACTATCCTTATCGGAATTAATTACTGCACTAAAAAATCTAATTGATACTGAACCAGTTCAAAAAATTAAGAAAAATGTAGATGCTATTAAAAACAGCTTTAACACTAAATTTACGGAATTTATTGCCACAAAAAAAACTGCATTTATTGAAGAAGGCGGAAATGAAATAGATTTTCACTTTAAAAGTGATGAAAAATATACGTTTAACGGTTTATTAAATCAGTATAAGAAAAAAATAAGACACCACTATAAAGAGCTTGAAGACCAACGTAATGAGAATTATGTTAAGAAAGTCGCTATTATAGAAGATCTGAAAAATTTAATTACCAATTCAGAAACAACCACTTTATATAAAGAATTTCAAGAATTGCGTGATAAATTCTTTAAAACAGGTGCTGTGCCTAGAGAAAAGAATGAAGACACTTGGCAAACCTATCGTTTTTATGAACAACAAGTGTATGATATTTTACACTTAAATTCAGACTTTAGAAACCTTGATTTTAAACACAATCTAGAAGAAAAAACTAAAATTGTTGCACGTGCAGAAGTACTTGCCAAAGAAGAAGATGTAAATAAAGCATTCAAAGAATTGCAAATATTACACAGACTTTGGAAAGAAGAAATTGGCCCTGTTGCTAGAGAGTTTAGAGAAGACATTTGGGATAAATTTAAAGCTGCAACCAAAGAAATTCACGATAAACGTGATGCCATAATGCAAGAATTAGAAGCAAGATGGGAAGAAAATGTGCCTAAAAAACAAGAAGTTATCAATAAAATAAATGCTTTAGTTGAAGAAAATATTACTTCGCATAATGCTTGGCAAAATAAAATTAAAGAAATGCAAGCTTTACGTGATGAATTTTTTGCTTTAGGAAAAGTACCAAAAGAAAAAAATGAAGAGTTGTGGCAACAATTAAGAGAGGTTACTAAAATTTTCAACAAACATAAAAATGCTTTTTATAAAGAAGTAAAAAATGTACATCAAGAAAATTTAGATAAAAAACAAGCCTTAATTGACAAGGCAAACGAACTAAAAGATTCCGACGATTTAGAAAAAACAACAGAAGCCTTTAAAAAAATTCAAGCAGAATGGAAAACCATTGGTCATGTGCCAAGAAAGTTTTCAGATAAAATGTGGAAAGAATTTAGAGGAGCTTGTAACCATTTCTTTGACAAATTACATTCCGTTCAAGATGAGGTCAACAAAGAATTAATGGAAGTTTTTGAACAGAAAAAAGCCTATTTAGAAGAACTAAAAGCTTCCCTAATAGACGAAACCGAAGTTGCTTTAGATCAAGTAAAAAAATACATTCACGAGTGGAAAGCCTTTGGTCAAGTACCAAACAATATGCGTTTTGTTGATTCTAAATTTAATAAAGTTATCGATAAACTGTTCACCAAACTAGACATGAATAAACGTGATTCTGCAATGATGCGTTTTAAAAACAACATGGATAGCTTTGTGGAAGCTAATGATACTCGTAAAATTGAAAATGAAGCCTACTT
>Ga0256840_1002556_pt1 | contig 15866 bp, 13 predicted proteins | sample 355202metaG_FD_185969 | JGI IMG/M metagenome (GOLD analysis project Ga0256840, IMG submission 185969) | Hydrothermal vent microbial communities from Mid Atlantic Ridge, Atlantic Ocean - 355-202 | ecosystem: Environmental > Aquatic > Marine > Hydrothermal vents | place: Atlantic Ocean: Mid... | reverse complement strand
GTAAAACAGGAGATACATATTTTCCACCTGAGGTTTTAAAGATTTCTTTTTTTCTTCCTGTAATCATTAAAAAGCCATCTTCATCAATTTTTCCTTTATCTCCTGTGTGAAAGTAACCGTTTTTAAGAACTTCTGCAGTTTTTTTAGGATCTTTATAGTATCCTAACATTACGTTTGGACCTTTTACTAAAATCTCTTCATCATCGGCTATTTTAACCTCTACATTGGCAATTGGTTTTCCTACGGTTCCGATTTTAAAACTATGATGAGCTAATTGATTTACCGTTACAACAGGAGAGGTTTCTGTTAAACCATAACCTTCCATTACGTACATTTCGGCAGCTGCAAAAATACGTGCAAGTCTAGGTTGTAAAGCCGCTGACCCCGAAACCATCGTGTCTAAATTACCACCAAGTGCCGCTTTCCATTTGCTAAATATCAATTTTCTGGCAATGTTTAATTTTTGTTCATACCACCAACCGTTGGCTCCGTAAGGTTCATATTTTAGACCAACTTCCACAGCCCAAAAGAAGATCATTTTTTTGATACCTGTTAATTGTGCTCCCTTTAGCATGATACCATCATATATTTTTTCGAGCAATCTCGGTACAACACTCATTAAATGAGGATTAACTTCTACAATATTATCTTTAATTTTATCGATTGATTCGGCAAAATAAATAGAAATACTATTATAAATATATAAATAGTGGAGCATTCTTTCAAAAATATGGCAAACAGGTAAAAAACTTAAAACTACGGTTTCTCCTTGTGTTAAAGGCAGGCGTTCTGAACTAGCGATAACATTACTCACAATATTTTTATGTGATAGCATAACACCTTTTGGTTTTCCTGTTGTTCCTGATGTATATATTAAGGTCGCTAAATCATCCGTTTTAACGGCTTTTTTTAGTTTTTCAACTTCGTCTTGGTTTGAAGTATCTATACCTAAATCTAATATTTCCTGCCAATTTTTGCAACCGTCGATTTCTTCAAAGGAATAAATTTCTTTTAAAGTAGGCACATTGTCCTTTATTCCATTTGCTTTAACAAAAAGTGCTTTGTCAGATAGAAAACAATAACTCACTTCGGCGTGATTAAAAATATATTCATAATCATCAGATGAAATTGTAGGGTAAATAGGTACATTTTGAGCACCAATTTGCAAAATACCGATATCCATAATATTCCATTCCGTTCTATTTGCCGAAGAAATTACAGCAATCTTATCATTTGGTTTAACACCAAGACGTAAAAGTGCACGACTTATTTGGTCTGCTTTTTCTTTAAATTCTTCAGTTGAAGTAGCAATCCATTTGCCGTTTTTTTTCGTAACTAACGCTTTTTTAATTGGTTTGTTCTCGATTTGATAATCTAAAAAATCAAAAAGTCGTGTAATATTAGGAGCCATATTGTATATTTATTAATGTATTGTGCAAATTAAGGAAAAAAATAAAATTATTTATAATAAAAAGCTGTTTTTTTTACGAGGTTAGAATTAATCTATTCTGTATATTTGCAGCTGCAATAAAAATGAATTATGAAGATATCTTATAATTGGTTACAAGATTATATAAAAGTGAACTTGCCAATAGAGCAAGTAAGTGAATTATTAACCGATCTTGGTTTAGAAGTAGAAGGCATAGAAAAAATCGAATCTATTAAAGGAGGTTTACAAGGTTTGGTTGTTGGTAAAGTGCTAACATGTGAACAACATCCTAATGCTGATAAGTTAAAAGTAACAACAGTAGATATTGGTTTAGAAGAACCGGTACAAATTGTTTGTGGAGCTCCTAATGTGGCGAAAGGACAAACAGTTCCGGTTGCTACCATTGGTACCGTATTATATGATGGCGATACTTCTTTTAAAATTAAAAAATCAAAATTAAGAGGTGAAGTTAGTCAAGGAATGATTTGTTCTGCCGATGAAATAGGCTTAGGCAAAGACCATGATGGCATAATGGTGCTAGATAATACAATAGAAATTGGTAAACCCTTAGCGGAAGTTTTTAACATAGAAAGTGATTATGTTATTGAAATAGGCTTAACTCCAAATCGTGCAGATGCAATGAGTCATTATGGTGTTGCCCGTGATTTGCGTGCCGGTTTATTACAAAAAGAGATAAATGCGGAGTTAATTACTCCATCAGTAAGTGACTTTCATGTAGATGAACGCACAAATAAAATTGATATTGAAGTTTTAGATTACGATTTAGCTCCACGATATTCCGGTGTAACCATTACCGGTGTAAAAGTAAAAGAATCACCGGAATGGATGCAAAACCGATTAAAAGCAATAGGAGTGCAACCAATAAATAATATTGTTGATGCTACCAATTATGTGATGCATGCAATTGGTCAGCCATTACATGCTTATGATGTTGCTAAAATAAAAGGTAAAAAAATTAAAGTGCAAACTTTACCTGAAGGCACAAAATTTATTACATTAGATGGTGTAGAGCGTATTCTACATAAAGATGATTTAGTAGTATGTGATGGCGAAGATAATCCGTTATGTCTTGCCGGAGTTTTTGGTGGTTTAAAATCTGCTGTTACCGAAGATACAGATGCTATATTTTTAGAAAGTGCCTATTTTAATCCGGTTTCGATTCGTAAAACAGCAAAACGTCACCAATTAAATACCGATGCTTCTTTTCGTTTTGAACGAGGTATTGACCCAAATTTTGTAAAATATGCTTTACGTTTGATAAGTATTATTATTAAAGAAATAGCAGGAGGAAAGATTACTTCAGAAATAACGGATTTATATCCAAGAAAAATCGAAGGATTTGAATTGGTTGTATCTTATGATACCATTTATCGATTAATCGGAGATGAAATTCCTAAAGAAACGATTCAACGTATTTTAACATCTTTAGATATTAAAATTAATAGCCAAACGGAATCTAAGTTAGGTTTAACTGTTCCGCCATTTCGTGTAGATGTAAAACGTGAAGCTGATATTGTTGAAGAGATCTTACGAGTTTACGGCTATAATAATGTAAAAACTGCTGATAAAGTAAATACATCAGTTCCGTTATTTAATAAATTGGATACCAATAAGATACAAAATATTATTGCAAACCAATTAACGGCACAAGGTTTTTATGAAACCATGGCAAATTCGCTTACAAAACCAGAGTATGCAAGTTATCCTGAGAGCATAAATTCCGATTTTAATGTAGAACTTTTAAATCCGTTAAGTAATGATCTTTGCGTAATGCGACAATCTATGTTGTTTAGTGGTTTAGAAGCAATTATTTATAATATTAACCGTAAAAATAAAGACCTTAAATTTTTTGAATACGGAAATACGTATCATAAATTTTCTAATGGTTATGAAGAAAAATTTCATTTAAGTTTGTTTCTTACTGGTAATAAAGCTCCTGTTAATTGGCATGCAACTAAAGAAAAAAGTGATTTTTTCTATTTAAAAGGCGTGGTTAGAACAATTTTAGAACGTTTGGGTATTACAACTTTAAAAACTATACCAAGCAAGAATGATATTTTTCAAGAAGGAATTAATTTTCAAAAAGGAAAGTTAAAATTAGTGGAATTTGGTGTGGTTTCTTCTAAAATTTTAAAGAAATTCGGCATTAAACAAGAAGTGTTATTTGCTGATTTTGATTGGAAAACCATTCTAAATATATTAGAAAAAGATAATTTTAATGTAAAACCAATTCCTAAATTTCCGGAAGTAAAAAGAGATTTAGCTTTGTTGTTGGATGAGAATATTTCGTTTAAAGAAATTTATAATCTTGCATTACAAACAGAACGTAATCTGTTAAAACAAGTAGATTTGTTTGATGTTTATACCGGAGATAATTTACCTAAAGGAAAAAAATCATACGCAGTAAGCTTTGTTCTACAAGATACTAATAGGACATTGGAAGAAAAGCAGATTGATAAAATTATGCAGAAGTTACAAAATGCATTTGCAAAACAACTTAAAGCGGAACTTCGATAAATTTTAGATTTAAGTTTTAAATGGAGGAGTAGTTTGCAAGCGGAACTTATAATACAATTATCACAATTACCAATTAAATATTGGTTGCCGATAAAATTAATATAAAAAAATGGTATACAAATTTATTATTCGTCCGTTTTTATTTCTCTTTGATCCTGAAAAAGTACATCATTTTACCTTTTCATTTCTTAAAACAGTCTTTAAAATTCCTTTAATTAAAAGAATAGTAAAACAGTATTATTTAGTTGATAATCAAAGTCTAAAAAAAGAATTATTCGGACTAGAATTTAAAAACCCCATTGGTTTAGCTGCCGGATTTGATAAAAATGCTAAATTAATAGATGAATTGGCTTGTTTTGGTTTCGGATTTATAGAAATAGGCACAGTAACACCAAAACCTCAAAAGGGAAATCCTAAAAAACGACTTTTTAGACTACAAAAAGATAAAGCGATTATTAATAGAATGGGATTTAATAACGATGGCGTAGATGTAATTGTAGAGCGTTTAAAAAAGGTAAATTCCGATATAATCATCGGCGGTAATATTGGTAAAAATAAGATAACACCAAATGAAAGAGCCGTAGATGACTATGTAATTTGTTTTCAGAAATTATTTGATTATGTACATTATTTTGTAGTTAATGTAAGCTCACCTAACACGCCTAATTTAAGAGAGTTACAAGATAAAAAACCGCTTTCTAAAATTCTAAATTCGCTTCAAGAAATTAATGCTGAAAAAGAAAAAAGAAAACCAATCTTATTAAAAATAGCACCTGATTTATCCAAAGAGCAATTACAAGACATTATAGATATTGTTAAAGAAACAAAAATTGATGGAATTATTGCTACAAACACAACTATTTCAAGAAATAATTTAATTTCTAGAGCAAAAGATGAAACCGGAGGTTTAAGCGGTAAACCTGTAAAAGAAAAATCTACAGAGGTAATTCGATTTTTAAATAATAAATCCAATCACGATTTCCCGATTATTGGTGTAGGTGGTATATTTTTTTCAAGTGATGCAATAGAAAAACAAGAAGCTGGAGCTGATTTAATTCAGGTTTTTACCGGTTTTATTTATGAAGGACCTAAAATGATAAAAAACATTCTAAAGAATATAGGTTAAAAATGACAGCCAAACTTTATAAATACATTTTAAATTTTAAACAACCAAGTGGTACATCCAGAGGTGTTTTACGTACCAAAGAGACTTATTTTTTAAAAGTAGAAGAAGGTAAAAAAAAGGGAATAGGAGAGTGTGCTGTTTTTAGAGGGTTGAGTGTAGATGACAGACCTGATTATGAAGAAAAATTACAATTTGTTTGTGATAATATTAGTAAAGGAAAAGATTTTCTATTGCAAGAATTAACTGAATTTCCTTCGATACAATTTGGTGTAGAACAAGCTTTTTTAAGTTTAGAATCCGTTGATAAATTTGAATTATTTCCTTCAGATTTCACAAAAAACGAAGCTCCAATAGAAATTAATGGTCTTATCTGGATGGGAACTGCTAATTTTATGAAAAAGCAAATTAAGAGCAAGTTACAATCCGGTTTTAAAACGATTAAAATGAAAATAGGAGCAATCGATTTTAAAACAGAATTGGAATTATTAAAATCCATCAGAAAAGAATTTTCTGCCGATGAAATAACATTAAGAGTCGATGCTAACGGTGCTTTTAAACCGGAAGAAGCATTAGAAAAATTAAAATATTTATCCGATTATGATATTCATTCTATTGAACAACCAATAAAATCGGGTCAACGGAATGAAATGGTAAAATTATGTTCCAAAACACCTTTACCAATTGCTTTAGATGAAGAATTAATAGGTGTTTTTAATATAAATGAAAAGTACAAAATTTTGGATGAGATAAAACCACAATTTATCATCTTAAAACCAAGTTTAATAGGTGGAATTTCAGGTAGTAACCAATGGATTGAACTAGCAAAAGAACAAGATATAGATTGGTGGATTACTTCAGCTTTAGAGAGTAATATAGGTTTAAATGCCATTGCTCAATATACATACACACTCAATAATAGATTGCCACAAGGTTTAGGGACAGGTTCTTTATTTACTAATAATATTGAGTCACCTTTAACTGTTAAAACCGGAAATTTATTTTATGATTCCCATAAAAAATGGGAATTAGAGTTATAACCTTAAATCCGCAAAAGTATTTCTACTGCAAAGCCAAACTGAATGTCATTATTGACAATGCTCATTTTTCGATACTCACCATAACCGCAAAAATTCATGAAATTAGCTTTGTTTAGCTGTAAAATTTTAGAATTCGAAGGAATACCTTAGTATTTCGAGGGTTCTGAAATGAAGCAGATGAATAAAGATAATTTCAAACTCCCTCAAGTTTGGACTTTTAAAATTTATAAAACTCTTCACTTAGTTATTTGTTTTTCAGCAATGTATACAGTGAAAATAGAAATTGTGGTGAATTTTGCGGGATAACAAATGCTATGTTTGCGTGTCTCAAAATTGCGCTACACCATTACTAACACGCATTTTGGCTTTTCGTTACGAAAACCTTTGCGGATTTAAGGTATAATAAAAAAACATCCTTTTTTGGAGGATGTTTTTTTATTACTAGATATTTCAAAAATTTAAGAAACTTTTTCTAAAACTTCTTTTACTTTTTCAGCAGCTTCTTCAAATTCCGTTACCGAAATAACATCTAATCCGCTTTTTTCAATTAATTCTTTTGCTTCCTTTGCATTAGTACCTTGTAAACGTACAATAATCGGTACTTTTATATCGTCACCCATATTGGTATAAGCATCAATGATACCTTGGGCTACACGATCGCAACGAACAATTCCTCCAAAAATATTTACCAAAATAGCTTTTACATTTGGGTCTTTTAGAATAATACGGAAACCTTTCTCAACTCTTTCGGCATCAGCTGTACCACCAACATCTAAAAAGTTTGCAGGTTCACCACCATTTAATTTAATTAAATCCATTGTAGCCATTGCAAGTCCTGCACCATTTACCATACAACCAACATTTCCGTCTAAATCTACATAATTTAAACCGGCAGCTTTTGCTTCTACTTCAATAGGATTTTCCTCTCTAATATCACGATATTTTAAATAATCTTTATGACGAAACAATGCATTATCATCTAGTGTTACCTTTGCATCAACAGCTATAATTTTATCGTCACTGGTTTTTAAAACCGGATTAATCTCAAATAAAGAACTATCTGACCCTACATATGCCTTGTAAAGATTAGAAACAAACTTAGTCATTTCTTTAAAAGCTTTACCGCTTAAACCTAAGTTAAAAGCAATTTTACGTGCTTGAAAAGGCAATAAACCTAATTCCGGATCAATTTCTTCATGAAAAATTAAATGTGGTGTTTCTTCAGCTACTTTTTCAATATCCATTCCTCCTTCGGTGGAATACATAATCATATTTTTTCCGGTTGCACGGTTTAATAAAACGGACATATAATATTCTTCAGGATTGGATTCTCCGGGATAGTAAACATCTTCTGCAACCAAAACTTGATGTACTTTCTTTCCTTCTTTTGATGTTTGTGGCGTAACCAAATTCATTCCGATAATATCGGAGGCAATTTGTTTTACTTCATCCAAAGATTTAGCCAATTTTACACCGCCACCTTTACCACGTCCGCCAGCGTGAACTTGAGCTTTGATAACCCACCATTGAGTACCGGTTTCATCAGTTAATTTTTTAGCAGCTTCCACAGCTTCTTCAGGTGTAGGTGCAACGATTCCTCGTTGAATATTCACACCAAAACTATTTAATATTTCTTTACCTTGATATTCGTGTAAATTCATTTTATTTGATTTTGCTACAAAATTAATTAATTCTTACTTAAATTTTAGATAAAATCTGATTTTATTTTTAGTGACAAAAATCAATTCTTTTTTTGTAACATTTACTAAAATAGAGCGTCTATAATTTATCGACTTAAATATTTAAAATATAATTTATGAAATTTTTCTCTTTAACTTTGTTGTTTCTGTGTTCTATTAGTTTGTTTTCGCAAGAAATTAATAAAAACAGGAAAGTTTATACTACAAAAAGAACTACAAATCCACCTAAAATTGATGCAGATTTACAAGATGAGGCTTGGAATAATTTAGAAATAGCAAAAGATTTTATCGAATTTAGACCAACACCTGGAAAAGAAGAAAGTGCTGCTAAAAAAACGGAGGTTAAGTTAACCTATGACGATACCGGAATATATGTTGCCGCATATTTATTTGATAACGAGCCGGATAAAATTTTAAGAGAATTTCAAACACGCGATAATTTTGGAAATGCCGATTTTTTTGCTATTACAATCAATCCTTTAGATGATGGAATTAATGAATTTGAGTTTTTTGTTACCAGTGCAGGAACGCAAATCGATGCAGTTGTATCGAGTAATGGCGAAGATTTTAGTTGGAGTGCCGTCTGGGAGAGTGCAGTAAAAATAACCGATAAAGGATGGTTTGTGGAAATTAAAATTCCGTATGCAGCATTGCGTTTTCCTAATCGAAAAATACAAAAATGGGGCTTAAATTACCATAGGCAGTTTCGTAGAACCAGAACCCAATACTCTTGGAATCCTATAAATCCGGAAGTTGGTAATGTGGCACAATACGATGGTTTACTACTTGGTATTAAAGACATAACACCACCAACAAGATTAAGTTTTTATCCGTTTTTATCCGGACAAGTTTCTAACATCGCTAACGATACCAATTTTGATTGGACTGCAGGTTTGGATTTAAAATATGGCATAAACGATAGTTTTACTTTGGACGCTACGATTATTCCGGATTTCGGGCAAGTAGATTTTGATGATGTTATTTTAAATTTAGGTCCGTTTGAACAAATATATTCCGAAAAACGTGCTTTTTTTATCGAAGGAACCGAGCTTTTTTCTAAAGGTAATTTATTTAATTCCCGTAGAATCGGAAGTGCTCCAATTAATAGGTATAATTTTGATCTTAATTCAGGTGAAACGGTTAAAGAAAATCCCGACAGAGTAGATGTTCTAAATATTGTTAAAGTTTCCGGAAGAACAAAAAAAGGATTAGGAGTTGGTGTATTAAATGCAATTACAAAAAAAACGGAAGCTATTATTAAAAACACAATAACAGGTGAAACAAGAAAAGTGGTAACAGAACCTTTGGCAAATTATAATGTGTTTGTTTTAGACCAACAATTCAATAAAAATTCCTCTATTTCTTTAATCAATACCAATGTTATTAGAAACGGTAATTTTAGAGATGCAAACGTTACCTCTTTATTATACGATATAAATACCAAAAATAGTAAATATGGTGTCGAAGGCGGTTTTTCGGTCAGTCAGATTTTAGAAAATGGAAATAACAATACAGGAAAACAAGGATATTTATCTTTTGGTAAAAAATCCGGACAACACAGATATAGTATAGGAGCAGAATTTACCGATGATAAATACGATAAAAATGACTTAGGTTATCAAAGACGAAATAATTTTATTAATGTAGGAGGAAGGTATTCATACAGAATCTTTAAACCAAAAGGTAAATTTAATAAATACGGAATTTTTACGCGATTTAACCTTAGTTATTTATATGATGTCGATAAAAATTGGGCATCTTATCCCATAAAATCATCAAAATATACAGGAAACAGTTTAGGAGTTAGTTTCTTTGCTGTAACAAAAAAGCAATTCTTTTTTAGAGGAAACTTTAATTCCGGCATTGGTTATGATTACGATTATTTTGAACCAAGAGAAACCGGAAGATTTTTTAAACAAAACGCTACATTTAATAGTAATTTCGGAATCTCTACTGATTACAGCAAAAAATTTGCTATTGATGTAAATCTTTATACAGGTTTTGTTTTTAATAACACCAATAAATGGCTTGGATTTGGTATAAGTCCGCGTTTTAGATTTAACAACAAATTCACCTTGGTATATACTTTTGATTATGGTTTTGATAATGGCGAAAAAGGATATGTAACACATGATAACAATGCTATTATTTTTGGTAAAAGAAATTCATTCACTTTAGAAAATGAGCTTACCGGAAAGTATAATTTCAGTACAAAATCAGCAGTAAGTCTTACACTGCGTCATTATTGGTCGCCGGTAACTTATGATGCTTTTTACACATTAAATTTAGACGGAACACTTTCAGATACGATTCATAATGATAATGAAGATATTAATTTCAATACTTGGAATATGAATTTAAAATATAATTGGGAATTTGCTCCGGGAAGTCAGTTGGTGATTTTTTACCAAAATAGTATTTTTAAATATGATAATTATGCCGAAAAACAAGTCATTAAAAATATAGATGATCTATTTAAAGAAGATTTATATCAAAATTTCTCTGTAAAATTAATTTATTATTTAGATTATAATCAAATGAAGCATTGGTTATAAGGCAGATATACTAAAAGTTAAAAAAATAAAAAAATAAAAATCAAATAATTAGCTTAATAACCATTTATATTTTGTAGTTTTGCAGTATTATTAATTATTATTACAAAAATGACAGGTACAGTAAAATTTTTTAATGAATCCAAAGGATTTGGATTTATTGTAGAGGATGACTCTAACACAGAACACTTTGTTCACGTTTCAGGTTTAATCGATGAGGTTAGAGAAGGCGACAAAGTAGAATTTGAATTAAAAGAAGGTAGAAAAGGATTAAATGCCACTAACGTAAAAGTTATTGACTAATCCATAAGTATATAAAATTTTAATTGGTAAAACCTGTTCATTAAGTTGAACAGGTTTTTTTTTGTGATAAATAGTACAAATAAAAACGCTACTTTGTTGTATCTTTGTGTTATTAAAACTATTTTAAGATGAAATTTAAAAAACAAGATATATTAAACGCATTAGATAAAATTACAGCTCCCGGAGAAGGAAAAAGTCTGGTTGAAAGTGATTCTGTAAAAAACATCGTCATTTTTGGTGATGAAGTAGAAGTTGATGTAGAAATTGGCAATCCTACACTTCAAGCAAAGAAAAAAGTAGAAGTAGACATTATGAAAGCCATACATGAACATGTAGATCAAAAAATAAAAGTAAAGGTAAATGTAAAACCAAAAGCCGTTACAAAAAAGGCACCACCTATAAAATCAATTATGTCGGATAAAAAAATTCCGGGTATAAAAAATATTATAGCAATAGCTTCCGGTAAAGGTGGTGTCGGTAAATCAACAGTTACTGCAAATTTAGCAGTAAGTTTGGCTAAAATGGGATTTAAAGTTGGTGTTTTAGATGCCGATGTTTATGGTCCTTCAATGCCAATTATGTTTGATGTGCCTTTAGAAAAACCGCTTTCAGTAACCGTAAACGGACGCTCAAAAATGAAGCCTATCGAAAATTATGGCGTTAAATTATTATCGCTCGGTTTTTTTACAAAACCGGATGAAGCTGTTATTTGGCGTGGAGCAATGGCAAGTAAAGCTTTAAATCAAATGATTTTTGATGCTGCTTGGGGCGAATTGGATTTTTTATTAATCGATTTACCTCCGGGAACCGGTGATATTCACTTATCTATTGTGCAAGCCGTGCCAATTACCGGTGCTGTTATTGTAAGTACACCTCAAAATATTGCATTAGCGGATGCAAAAAAAGGAGTTGCAATGTTTAAACAACCAAATATCAACGTTCCTGTTTTAGGAATTATTGAAAATATGAGTTATTTTACGCCTGAGGAATTGCCAAATAATAAATATTATATCTTTGGTAAAGACGGTGCGAAGAACTTATCGGAAGACTTGAATACAACCTTTTTAGGAGAAATTCCATTGGTGCAAAGTATTCGCGAATCCGGTGATGTTGGAAGACCCGTTGCGATGCAAGAAGATTCACCCCTAGCAGATGCTTTTGAAAATATCACTAAAAATATGCTAACACAGTTAATTAAACGTAACGAAGAATTACCAGAAACCGAAGTGGTAAAAATTACTACAATGAGTGGTTGTTCTACAAAATAAAAAATGTTATAAAATTTAAAAGAGCCGTTTTTTTTGAAAAACGGCTCTTTTGCTTATAATAATATAACAAATACTAAGATTCTTTATTTGCAATCTCAATAATTTGATTTGCTAATTCAGTTCCGATTCTGTCTTGTGCTTCATTGGTTGCAGCACCAATATGCGGACTTAAAGAAATATTAGGATTCATCAGTAATTGTACAGCTGGAGTAGGCTCGTTTTGAAAAGTGTCTAAAGCAGCGTAAGCAACTTTTCCTTTTTCAATTGCTTTAACTAGAGCAACTTCATTAACAACTCCGCCACGTGCAGCGTTTACAATACCAACGCCATCTTTCATTTTTTCAAAATCTTCTTCATCGATAACATATTTATCTTGTGCCGGTACGTGCAATGTAATAAAATCGGATTCTTTTAATAATTCGTCTTTAGAAATGGTTTCAATATGAAAAGTAGCTTTTTGTCCATCGAAAAAATCCAATGTTACATCTGCTTCTTTAATATAAGGATCGTAAGCAATTACTTTCATACCAACACCTATGGCAACTTTTGCAGTAGCTTGCCCAATTCTTCCAAAGCCTAAAACACCTAAAGTCTTTCCTTTTAATTCTCTACCTTTTGCATAATTTTTCTTTAATTCTTTAAATCGAGAATCACCATCTAAAGGCATATTTCTATTAGCATCGTGTAAAAAACGAACCATACCGAAAAGGTGTGCAAAAACCAATTCGGCAACCGAATGTGAAGATGCTGCAGGTGTATTTATAACGTGTAACCCTTGTTCTTTAGCATAAGCAACATCGATATTATCCATACCAACACCACCACGACCGATTATTTTAAGACTTGGACAAGCATCTATTAATTCAGCCGGAACTTGTGTTGCACTTCTTACTAATAAGACATCGATATTATTGTTATTTATATAATTTTCCAATTGATTTTGAGCCACTTTTGTTGTTATAACTTGGTGACCTGCTTTTTCTAAGGCATCAACTCCGCTTTGAGCGATACCATCATTTGCTAATATTTTCATTTTTTTTATATTTTAAAATACATTATTTTATCACAATTTTTTCATCACATCAACTAAAACTTGAACTGATTCTAACGGAAGAGCATTGTACATACTGGCACGATATCCGCCAACCGAGCGATGTCCTTTTAAACCGTTAATTCCGGCTTCTTGCCATAGTTTATCAAATTTTTCTTGTTTACTTTCATCCGTTAAACGGAAAGTAACATTCATTTTAGAGCGATCTTCTTTTGCAGCAGTACCTTCAAAATTAGGATTACTATCAATCTCATTATAAAGTAATTCCGCTTTAGCGTTATTTATTTTTTCAATCGCTTTAATTCCACCTAAGTCTTTGAGCCATTGCAAAGTAAGCATCGATACATAAACCGGAAAAACAGGAGGTGTATTAAACATACTATCTTTGCTGATGTGTACTTGATAATCTAGCATACTTGGAATGTCTCGTCCGGTTTTACCAAGAATTTCATCTTTTACTACAACTAAAGTCGTTCCTGCAGGCCCCATATTTTTTTGGGCTCCGGCATAGATTAAATCGAATTGTGAAAAATCTAATTCACGTGAAAAAATATCGGAACTCATATCGCAAACTAAAGGGATTTCCGTTTTAGGAAAGCTTTTCATTTGCGTACCGCGAATGGTATTATTGGAAGTACAGTGAAAATAATCGGCATTTTTATCAATAGAATAATCCTTTGGTATATATGTATATTCTTTATCTTTAGAGGAAGCTACAACATTTACGTCGCCTAATTTTTTTACTTCTTTAATCGCTTTGGTACTCCAAGTTCCGGTGTCTAAATAATCGGCTTTACCGTTCGTTTTAAGTAAATTATACGGTACCATTAAAAACTCTAAACTAGCTCCACCTTGTAAGAATAAAGCGGAATAGCCTTTGTTTTCTAAGCCTAGCAACTCTAAAACCAGAGAACGAGCTTTTTTCATTACTTCAACAAAACCTTTGGAGCGATGCGATATTTCGAGTAATGATAAATCCAGATTGTTAAAATTTAAAACAGCATCTGATGCTTGTTTTAAAACAGTTTGTGGTAAGATACAAGGTCCTGCACTAAAATTGTGTTTTTTCATTGTTAAATTATTTAGAAGTACAAATTTGCTAAAAAAAATATAAGTAAAAGCTAATAATGTTACATAATTTTATAAGTTGTTAACGAGTTATTAAATTTTGAAATAAATGTAAAAAATATTTGCTTTTTGTAAAAAATACTTTACATTTGTTTTAAATATAATCTTATTATTATGAAAACACGTTATTTATTTTCGTACAAGTCAAAAAAAATAGGTTGGATTCTATTACTTCCAGGTGTTATTTTAGGAGTAATGTTGTTATTAAGTGAATTGGAGCAACCTCAATATTCAGTAAGGGTTTATTCTATTTTTAAGAGTGGAGCTTTTTTTAAACAAGATAAAACTCATTTTTTTGAAACAAATATTTTTACTGAAATAACTATTTTTTTAATAACAATTGGAGGTTTATTAGTAGCATTTTCAAAAGAAAAAATAGAGGATGAATATATTCAGAAAATAAGAGTAGAGTCTTTAATTTGGGCTATTTTTGTTAATTATTTGTTATTATTAATTGCCACAATTCTTTTATATGATTTTAACTTTTTAGACTTTATGTATAATACCCCTAAAAAATCAGACCATTGTTTAAGTTGAAAAATTTATTAACTTTAAACAATGAAAAAAATGAGAAAACAAAGAAGAAAATTCACACCGGAATTCAAGACAAAAGTAGCGATTGAAGCTTTAAAAGAGCGATATACGCTATCGGAATTAGCTAAAAAATTTGATTTACATTCCAATCAAATAAGCTTATGGAAACATGAATTTTTATCTAATGCAAGTGTTGTATTTGATAAAAAAAAGAAAACGAAATCCGATCAACCTGAAGTTGATATAGACAAACTATACAATAAAATCGGACAATTAGAAATGGAAAAAGATTTCTTAAAAAAAAACTTAAAGAAATTCAATCTATTAAAATAAGACGCTCTATGGTAGAAAGAAAACATAAGCTAAGCATTCGTACACAATGCAAATTATTATCCATAAATCGAAGTGGATTATATTATGAACCACAAGGGGAAAGTCAAGAGAATTTAAAGATTTTGAACATAATGGATAAACATATTTTAGAAGAACCAACAGCAGGAGTTCTAACGATGCAATCTATGCTTTTAGATAAGGGGATACATGCAAGTTATGAGCGAATAAGAAGATTAATGCGTAAAGCCAATATCTATCCAATATATCCTAAAAAACATTTAAGTCTTTTAGGTAGTAAAAAATATATTCATCCTTATTTACTCAAAAATCTAAAAGTTGAACGACCAAATCAGGTATGGCAAATAGACATTACTTATGTACCTATGATAAAAGGTTTTATGTATCTAACAGCCATTATAGATGTATATAGTAGAATGATTGTATCTTGGGGAATTTCAAATACATTAAGTAATTATTCTGTAATGCAAGTCATAAAACAAGCAATATCTGATTATGGAAAACCGGAAATTTTGAACTCCGATCAAGGAAGCCAATTTACTTGTAAAGAATACGTAAGCTATTTAAAAGAGCAGAAAATAAAAATCAGTATGGATAGCAAAGGAAGAGCTTTAGATAATATTTTTATAGAACGATTTTGGAGAACAATAAAACAGCAACATATATATTTAAATCCCGCGGATAATGGGATAACTTTATATCAAGGAATATCAAAATGGATTTATAAATATAATCGTAAAGCTCATCAAGGAATTAATCGTAAAAAACCAATTGAAAAATATCTAAATGCAGCCTAAAATTCAATTATAAATCAACTAACAATGGTCTCAATAAATGAGGGTATTATAC
>Ga0256840_1002555_pt1 | contig 15867 bp, 8 predicted proteins | sample 355202metaG_FD_185969 | JGI IMG/M metagenome (GOLD analysis project Ga0256840, IMG submission 185969) | Hydrothermal vent microbial communities from Mid Atlantic Ridge, Atlantic Ocean - 355-202 | ecosystem: Environmental > Aquatic > Marine > Hydrothermal vents | place: Atlantic Ocean: Mid... | reverse complement strand
TCAATGCCAAAGGACTTCTGAAATTGTTTTTGAACTTGATCGACCATCCCGGAATCGCCAAGGTTGCTTTTCACTTTTTTTGCTTTTTCGCGAAAGACTTTTATTTCTGGAATAACGAGAAGGGATTCTGCATCAGATGGAAGATGAGAAGCAAAAACGTCGGTGCGTTCCAAGGGATCCTTGGGCATTTGACTCTGACCATTTTTACATGCCAAAGAAAAGGAGATCACGAGACTGAGAAGAAGGAGCCGAAAGGTCATTAGTGCCACACGTTTAAAAGTGAACGAAAAGCAGAATAGACCGTTTTGAAGACCTAATGTCAAGAAAAGCTTCATTGGGAGAGCTCGATATCTCCTAAAACTTGGGCAAAAAAAAACCGACCAGACGGCCGGCTAACTTCAATTCGTTTGGCTTAGTTGACTTCAACGGTGAGGTCGAAATCTCCGCTTGCGTTTCCAAAGAAGGAATCGACGATGATATACACAGACTCATCGGCTGTGGCAGTATAAGTAATCGTTTCAGCAGTTAATCCGGCAGGTTGTCCGTCGGCTCCAGCGACACAGCTTGTTGGAAGGTCATCACATGATTTCGTGACGTATATGGCCAAATCTTCCGGCGTTCCAGCGGTACTGACAAGGCTCGCCGACAAGGTTTGTCCCATAAGAAGGTCAACAATGAAGACTTGATCTTCGCCGGGCGTCGCTGAACCTGTGCAAATATTGCCAGGCGCGAAGGAGTAGTCGTTTGTTCCACTCATCGTTCCCGTGAAGGTTTCTGGCGTAGCCAATGCTGCAGGCGTTCCTTCGAAAGGATCTAAACAGACATCTCCGACTGGTGTCGCACAACGATTCGTAGCACCGTTGCAACTTCCTGCTGCCCCACAGATGTAGGTTTGAAGAAATCCTGTATCGTCACAATATTGAAATCCGGTTGTCTCAACGTTACACGCTTGAGGTGTAACTCCCGGTGTACAATCGGGCTGACGAACTTGGATTTCGAGTGCAAACCATCCATCATCAAAGGAAGATTCGCTATCTAATCCCACGTACACGGTTTGGGCAATCGGCGATTGATAGGTCAAGGTTTGTGCATTATTGCCATTGGACTGTCCCGCAAGGCAGCTCATGTCTGCATCTGCACAATTCGTGAAGATGTAAATCGCTGGATCGTCAAACTCATTATAAGCCTGAACGCTGAGGTCAATAATCTCGTTCGCTGCAACGTCAATTGCATAGAAGAAATCATTTCCTGGCGTGTCGTTTCCAGCACAACTTGAGTTACTAAGATCAACGTCGTCGTTGTTGTTTGCCATCGACTCGATGAAGTAGGCACCTGCAACAACGGTTTGTCCAGAGCCACAAACATCGGAGGTAAGATCGGAGGTACACGCACCGTTTGAACACCCGAGAGGACAATTGTACTGAGATCGGATTTGGCCGTTCGTGTCACATGCGGCAAGCGTTGTCGCATCCAAACAATAGAAAGAATCAGGACTGCAAACCTTTCCGCTGGCGGCAGTTACTTCGTAGTCGAAAGTAAAATCAGAAGTTGTACTGTTCTCGGCTCTAACAATCATAAAGTAGGATTGTGTTGACGGAGCAACGAATTCGATTGAGAAATCGGAATCCGCTAAACGATTTGCAACCAAACAGGTGTTTGCGTCATTACAGTCCTCAGCGAAAGCAATATAGGTATCGGTGCTGGCGTCTATCGTCACTTTAACGCTATCTCCCTGATTGAGAGGAATTTCGTAAATTCGGTCACGACTTCCGGCCGTATTGAATCGACAAGCACCAGCAAGGGTGGTTTCGTCAGCGATGAATCCTTTCGAACTTCCACTATAACTACCCGCAACCGTAACAACACCAGCTGGGGTTCCATTGAGGGGAGCTGCATCGAAGCACAAATCGCCTGAAGGATTTTCACAAGCGTTGTTGGTACATACTCCATTTCCGCCGCAGGCAAGGTTTTGAAGAACACCATTTACGCAATACTGAAGCGCGGTACCGGCTGCGTTACACGCAATCGGCTGGCCGTTCGTACATGGAGGTAGTGTTTCGATAACAATTTGAGCGGCATCATTGGCATCTGCAGAAGTACTTTCAAAATCAACACCCACAAAAATGGTTTCCGCCACACTAGCAGTATAAATTAAATCACTGGTGCGCGAATACGAACTTCCAACCTTACAACTTGTCGCAGGATCGGCGCAATTATCGTAGAGATAAATCTGCGGATACCATATCCCACCGTCGGCTGTTACATGAAGTGTTTCACCCGCTTGTAGATCGACTTTATAGTGGATATCACCGCCATCGGAGTCGGTACCACACGGGTCACTATTAACACTATTGACGAGATCGTCTTCATTTATCGAACCGGTAAATCCAGCAGTGGCGTCAATCGCATCAAAGCAAACCTCACCCGCGGGCATAGCACAAGCATCGTTTGAACAACCACCTGCACATGTAATATCAACAGGTTGGCCGGTAGGACCACAATATTGAAGTGTAGTTGCATCTAAACAACCAATGGCCTGACCGGCAACACATTGGGGCTGTGTAACCGTGGCAGTAATCTCAAAGGTCCCCGTCGTTTTCCCAGAGGAGAAGGTATCGGCAACAAAATAATAGTCTCCACCGGCCGTTGCGACAAGGTCGAGATTCTCAGGATCATCTTCGAGAGCCAAACAGGTACTCAACACATTTGCGGTACATTCTTTGGCCGCCCAAAGTACGGCATCAAAATTGGAAACCATCACAACATTGATAAGCGATCCAGGTTGAACATTTCGAATAACGTAGGTTGCATCTCGTCCGTTTCCTGAACCCGAGCATCCATCAGCGGTATAACTTGCTGCCAGAATTGAAATATCGCCCGTGACGCCGACACCAGGTGTTAACTCAATAGCCCCATCACAAAGGTCATTAACCGGAGTTACGCACTTTCCTGTCATCGTATCACAGCCAAATTCACAGGACACAGATGTATCGAAGGCGGTACCCGCCGCATTACACGTTTGGGATTCACGATTGAGAACACAACGGGACTCAGCAGGCGTGCAAATCACCGGCGCGACGGAAATTTCGATCGGACTTGCGGCACTTGACGTGGAGGAAACACTGCGATCGACAATCAAGAATCCGGTAATATCGGCCCCGGTATCGTTATTGTAAAATAAGGTTTCATCAGAAAAACGTCCGTCATTTACACCGGTTAAACAACTCGTGTTGACGTCCAAACAGTCGGTCACAAAGTACATTGATACATAAACACCGAAATCGCGATCCAAAGTTGCCGATAACGCACTCCCATCAGGAATGGTCACCGCAAAGACCGCATCTTCGCCATCAACATCAGTATTGCTTCCATCAAGTGGCACACAGGCAACATCGGGGGCGTAGTCAGGAAGGTAGGCGTTCCAATTAATAGATCCGCTATAGGTGTTGGTGACCGGAATTGCGGTATCACATACATCGCCGAGATTTCGCGTACAACGGCCGATCGCCATGTCACAGCCGTTTTCGCAAGCTTCGTTTTCGAAAGCCGTTCCTTGGGCGTTACAAACATTCGCATTTGTAGCATCTGCACAGGTATTGTCGGCAGGTGAACAAATAATCGGAGCGAGATCGGTCACGAGAGTATAGGCACCCTCGTCCGCTTGAGCGCTTTCGACGATAATATAATAGGTACCAGGTTGAACAGGAGCTGAAATCGTTTCCGTTCCAGTGATACCCACGTCATTTGCACATGCAATTTCGGTATCGTTCTGACCACAGATTGAACGTAGTGAAAGCGTCACATCAACGTCGGGTGTAGGTAGAGCTTGAAGGGTTAAGTAGGAAGGAACATCGACTTGAAGTGAGAAGATGTTTTCTTTGTTGAATCCTTCAGTATCGCCACAGGTTTTTAACTCAATGGAGGCACCCATTGCGGTATTGCCAGAGGTGGGTTGAGAGGGATCAAGCACCGTCGCCATTCCACATCCAGTGAGAACATTTGGGTCTACAACATCAGCGCGGAGTGCATAACGTACACCGGCTGTTGAAACGCCATCACCGCTTACGCGAATGATGTATTTTCCCATCGTCACAACATCAATGAGATGACGTACATCAATCGTTGCGGTGTCTGTTCCGTTCACGATCGAGCTTCCCGTTTGAACAACGTTTCCAAGAGGATTAACAAGTTCAACTTTAATCTCGCCTAGACCTACATCGACGGGGTTAATTTCAACAACGACGTTGAGTGTTCCGGTTCCGTCAGGATCTGTTGTAGTATCAAAGATGAAAAGATCAGTATCGCCATTACAAATGGTCAATTCTTGAATCAATGAAGTGATCTCGGTTTCTTGTCCAGTGATGTTATTGGGCTCAGAAGCATCTTCTGAACACATACCCGGATCTACACAAACAGCGTTTGTACAGACGCGATCGCCAGTACAATCAACAGCTGAAGCACAACCCGTGGCAGCTTCCTGACACGACGCACTAGAATTAGCCTCATCAAAGGCACATTCTTGATTACCTGGACAACCGTCGGTACCACACGCTTCTTCAGAAGGTGTACACGCTCCACCTAGGCAGACTTTGGCATCAATACAATCAGTTGAAGCTGTGCAGTTTTCTTTGTCTACACACACGCCTTGACCGGGATCACACACGCCTCGAGGGCAGTCTGTGTTTAGAACATCACATCGGTTGGTCTGACATGCATTATTATCATCACAGTAATTTCCGCTCAAACATTGAACGTCATCACCGGCACAATCGGTTGCATCAATACATCCCTGTTCTTCGAAAGAACAAACGCCGCGCTGACAATCGAGTTCATCACAGAAGTCGGTCTCGTTGACACAGCTCCCTTGAACACATCCAAACCCTGATAAACAATCGTCTTCCTGTGTTTCTTTACGACAAGAGTCAGCGTTAACACATGCTCCTGTACCCAGTTCACACACACCGTTATCACATACAGTGTCAGAACAAAGATCGTCAGAACAAACATTGTCGTCGGTACAATAAAAACCGTTCAAACAATTGGAGTTCGTATTACATGTTGTCGGATTAAGGCATACCGCATTATCGACGCACGTTCCGCGGTCGCAGGGATTATCAATATCGCAGGCAACTGTGACCGTACAAACAGTGTTTTTACACTCATAGCCTGCTAGGCAAGCATCGTTGTCGGTCCCGCAATCAGGCGCGTTAATACACGCTCCCGATGTTAGATCACAAATTCCGGCATCACAGGTGACGCCCTCACACAAGTTCTTCTCGTTGTTATCATCACCGCAGGCTGCGGCCAGAAAAAACGAAAAGTACATTAAAATCAGAAGACTACGCTTCATATCATACCTCTTTTCAATAGATTACTATTCCAATTGATCGCAAAGCTGAAATCAAAAGTCAAAGGGTATGGAGATTTTTGTGCGACTTTCTTTCGATTTCTGGAATAAATCTCGAATTAACGCTTCAGAACGCTATTGCGCTTTCCATTGGCCAAAAGGTCGACCCCAATTCAAGCGGTATCTTTCTTTGTGAAGTGGTGTTCCAAAAGGAGGCGTGTAAGGTTCTCCCCAACGTGCTCCTGGTGCGACGAGCTTACCGTCTTTGGTGCGCAATTTTACTTCCGTTCCTTTTTTTCGAGAAATGAGGTTTTCTCGTTCTTCTGCAGAAATTTCCCTTTCTGGCGGTGAGAATTTAATAATAAGCGGTGATTTTTTGTGATTCGTATAGGGATAGATTTTTGCGGAGGACATGAAGGAGCGCAAGCCGACGATAAAAATAGTTTTATCTTGCTCGATGATCTCGTAGTCGACCAAATGTTTCTGATAGAAATACTTGAGCGTTTCAGGTTTAGCTTTCACCAAAACGGCCTCATCGGCGCCGATTTTGAAATGGGAAAACGCGTTGGCGGGGACCGGTAATCCAAAAATACGATCGGGAAGGCTCGGACCTTCTTTAGGTTCTTTCTTTTCCGCCGGAACCTCCTTTTTTATCTCAGGTTTTGGCGTAGGTATACTGGTGCCCTCGCACGCAATAAAAAGTAGTGAGGTGGCAAGAAACAAATGAAGACGCATATTTGGTGATTCAATAATAATTGCAGGATTAGTAAGAAATAGCTGACCAATAAAGCGGTTGATATTTGCTATCTGGCGCTTTGATATCGACGACCAAACGATCAACGATTGGGCTTGCGCTACCCAAACCCGAATTCGAATTTACATTTTTCAATGTCGTTGCCACATCTTGGCCGCTTGTTTGAGCAATAAGCTGAGGACGACGTTGACTAGAATCTGAGTATTTTGGACTGGCTGTACCAATGTTATCCACATTACAGGGATTCCCCAAGGTAAGGGTTAAGCCACGGATGAGGGTACTTTCTTCAGGTCCCCACCATCGAATTCCTGTTGAAGGAATGTCCTTAAGAATGTCAGAAGCGCTTACAATAGATGGCACTTGGTCCCACACACCTCTCGAAACTTTCGAGCCGTCTCCAAGGTAGTTAACGCCGTAGATACGCGCACGACCAGGAGCACAAGAATCGCCCGTTGGTAAATAGTAGGTCGACCAGTATGTGACCCCATCGAAGGTGAGAGGGTTACCCATCAATTTCTCGTTGGGCTCGAAAGCTTCGATCCATTCGATATGGGGTACCTGTTGGGAGCCATTGTCTTTAAGCGCAATCACAAGTTGGGCTTCATTGTTGGTCACCGTATCTCTAACATCACCTAGCCCATAGGTGACAACTACAGATTTATCATCTGTACTCGCGATAGCGGGTTTAAATCCTGCTGGTCCGAGTTGAAACGAAGCGCCTCCTGTTCCAGCGGCGCTTCTAGCACTGGTAACGTCTGAATCCGTGTTTGGATCAAAGAACAGACTCACAGACCAATCCGTTGGATTAGGGGATACAAAATCCATTCGGAACAAACGTCCTCCCGTACCGCCTACAAACCCGCGGGTGGCCACAGAACCAGGAGAGCCGTCGAATAAGGCAGGGCTGCCTGTTATTTCAATCGGATCATTGAATGTTGAGAACGGTATTTCTGTGCCAGCGTCGAAATAAGAGGTAAAACGCCGAATGATACTTCCTGTTTGAAGATCAACAACATAAAGCGCGCGCCCTAGAGGAGCGCAGCCCAATGCGGGATCAAGAGGACGGGAACCTCCGCCGCCGAAAACAACAACGGGTCGTTGTTCGGTGATGCTATTATTGGAGGTATCGACGTACCGCATAAGAATATTTGCAATTGCGGGTTCGCTAATACTGGTCCCTAACATCGTTGATGTTACAAATGCATCGTATCCCGAGCACGAGCCCAGATCAATGTCTCCCGTCGCCGTACTTCCAATTCTATCTCGGTCTCCGTTGGCATCGATAAGCTTCAATTGCTGATTTTCATAGGCGTGGGTAAGTTCCCACAAAGGCACCGGATCGGGTGCATTCAAAACAACCGAATTTGAGGCCGTTAAGGTACGTCCACCAGGTCGCGTAATATCCATCGCATAATATCCGGTCCCGGCAAGCCCTGCACCCTGAACAAGAACGGTTTTCCATTGCTCCCAAGGTTCTAAATTATTGGTTGTAGAATCTCTACAAAGAGACGAAAAGTTTGAGTCATCGCGCGCTCTACACAAACGAACATCGGCGACCGTAGGTGTACCGTCCATCAAATAAGACTGAGAACCCGAGGCCGCATCCAAGGCGTTATGAAACATCTGAGGAATGTAGGCCCACGCCTCTCTCATACCCTCAACCGCTCCCGGAGCGTCAGCATTGGGAGAATCATTTTCGTTGGTTTGGGCTCGGACCATCACTTCTCGTTGACCGGTGTGAATTGCATGTAGCATGCCGTCCATTGTGTTTGAATAAAGCATGGTATGGCGATCCGCGAAATGGGCTTTAAATTGTCGATAGGATTCGATGGGTAAATCAAGGGAAGGTGGCCCAACAATCACGGGGTTTGAATTGAGAAGTCCACCAAAGGCACGACCCGCCTCGCCGGATAAAATACCGCCATTCGCATTTCCGACTTTTTCGGGAATTCTGCCAGAGAAAACATTAATAATTTCTGATGCTCGCCCGCCGGTGGAGACGCCTAGTAAATCTCTTGCTCTCATACCAGAAGGCAATCCATCTTTAATCGATTTCTTTTCGAAGGGGATACGCGTTCCTATTGTTTCGTTTGCCGTTGTTGAAAGTTGGGTGCCCAAGAACTCATCTTCTCCGTTTCTGTTCTTTCGAAACTCAAAAGAGGAAGGGAACATTTTAGGTGAGGGAAAAAGACTTGGTCCAAGATTGATTTTGGGTTTACGATTGGAGTAATTAAAAAGACGATCGCTTGCCAAGGAGGTAAAAATACGGCGGTGATCTGACTTATTTGTAAAGGTCAAATTGACCTGGTTTCCGATTTCTTCATGCAAGGCAACGGTATCAAAAGTACTATCACAGGCAAGCAACTGGCGATTCAAAATCCCCTTCCAATACTGGCTTCCACCCGTAACGACACCCGAAAAAACACGATGCTGCCCACCAAGTAAATTTGTATCATCCTGAATCTCATTGGTCACAACTGTACGTGTACGGGTCGACACTGAGGCCCCATCAACAATATCATTGAACAAGGAAGACAACGCAGCCTGAAGTTGATCACGATCATTTTTGTCCAAAATCAGTGCAGGATATTTACAGGTGTACGTCGTGCCGTCTGGTTTAGGATAAGGGTAATCTATACCCGAGGATGGGGGAATCAAACACGCATTATTGGGATCAAGTAATTTATTGGGACACGTAAATCCCCCAAGACCTGTTGGCGTTCCGTGCCAGTTCGCGCCTAAGGAAAAACCAGCACAGGTCTTTCCTTCAATCGCCATGGATGTCAATTTTTCCAACGCGTTATCATCACCAATATTCATCCCCACAACGTGGACACGAACCGAAGAAAGAGGAAAAAAACCAGAGCCGGGAGGCTCGATGGTACCATTAACGTCGTTCACAAGATCGCTAATTTCCTGTTCTGAGGTATTGTAGGGAGACAGAGCTCCATCGTTATTATCGAAAGTAAAGTTCACCTCTCCGCGCTCTGGAGATGGTGCACCATCGGAAATAAGAACCACATGTTTAGGACGACATTCAGCAAAGTCATCCGTAATCGCATTTCCGCCCTGACCAAAAGAAAACTCTTTTGGAACATTACTTGGATTACTCGAAAAGAAACCTTGGAGATCTTGCATAGCCGCTGCGATCGGAGTCGCCGCCGCAATCGGTTGCTTCCCAAGTTCTTGTTTATCGTAATAAAGCTCAAAGTCAGTAGAATAGGTTTCACCAAGCGCAATATTTCTTTCGTTATCTCGCCCAACAGATTTGGGGCTTAGATCCCATTCGCTATTTCCACCTTCGTGAAGATAACCATAATCTCGCACCGCTACTTGGCTAAAACGGGATACTTCCGGGAGAAAGCGACTAGGAATATTAAGCGTTTTTGGCGCAACAATTCGAAAAACACCAAGGTCATAACATTGACTTGAGTTTCCGGCGGAGTCGATGCAACTCGTGCCTTCGACAAGACCTGCATACCCTGAGGATACGCCAGCCAACTCATCGTTGAGAGAATTGTTATACAGCGCCGACCACGACGAATCCTTTTTATACCCATCAAAGCCGACGACTGAAAAAATCGCCGTTCCGGCCAAGTTATCCATCAATCCGTTGGGAAGCTGACCATCATATACTTCCTGAAAATGCGGTGTTGGTTCTGAATGATCTGGGAATTCCTCAAAGTTATTCTCGTTTAAACAAATTTTCTTATCGTCAACCCCTGCACGACCTTCCGGTTGTCCAGATGCGTTACGATGACGAGGTACAAACCAACAGCCTGGTCCACGCATGTTTCTGTCGAGAGTATCGAGCGGTATTTGCACACCAAAGGCGTTATTAGGACGTAGAATCATATCGCCTGTAAGCACTTCTTTTATGGTCACGTGACGTGGTTGATCTTCCCAGTGAAATCGAACACCTGTCCCATTGTCGGGAAGCAACGTCGTCCCTTCGGATCCACGCATATAATCAATAAAACGATCACGCATTAGGCCGGTATCGCTGGATGAATACTCGTGTTTCCAATCTTGATTTAGGGGATTACCGACATTGCCAGTTTTAAGATTTGCGTTCCAAGAAGGACGCTCATAAGAACGACATTCGCTGGGTTCCCAGACCAAACAGGGTCCAAAGGCCGTCGGACCACTTGTATGATCTGCGTCGTCAATATCCATGAAGGTCGAGGGAACCCAAGCGTTCATTTCTCCAGGAAGTAAACTCGATAGAGACTCAAGGTTAGGCGTGGTTGTGATCGTCCTATGCGGATATTCACTTCCCTTATCGGTAAACTCCATACTCGCCGAAGTATCAGAGATGATCATAATAAAAGGTATGGGACCTTGTAGTGTGGGGGGTTGAGCAAATAAATCCTCGCCTTGCGTTTGGAAGGCCAGGAGTGCAAAAAGTCCCAATAAGAATCGTTTTGTAAGTTTCATCAGTTGTATCCACATTCGACAGGTCCAAGAAGTATATCGTTGCTATGTATTCCCACCGCTAATCGTGCTGGCTCACCCAAGGTTGCAGGGACCTCGCCGACGCGAGATCGGGCTGCCACAACACCTTTTTTAAAACAATAGCGTTCCGAAAAACCGGGGGCGGGTATGCCCGCTTTTATATCTCGTAAAATAACTTCAAATTGTGTTTTATTCTGTACTTCAAACGAAGCAGCATCAGAAAGCGATGCCGGTCCACGAAACAAACCACTTTCTCCCTTTTGTTGCGAAGTCGCACCAAAAGGATTGGACAATAATCCCGAAGTTCCCGTTGCCAACTCATCATGACGGAAGACGATAAATCCACCATGGGAGGCTAAGGTCTCCTGAAAATAGGGGCCTGAATAATTATAAAGACTCGGATCATTGCCTCCAAAGGAGGTCGATGAACCGTTTTTACGATTGGTTGTCGCTTTCATCGCGTAAAGGTATCCGCTCGCTTGATTTCCTGCTCGCATCGAAAACGCCGAAGTGGCTGTATCGGATATCGTCGCAGCTTGAGTACGCACTCTAAAAGAGGCCGATTGATGTACACCTCGCGCGATATCACGCATCGCGACCAACCCAAAGGCGGACAGAACCAATGTGATCATCAACACTAAAAGTAGAGCGGAGCCTTTTTCGTTAGGTATTCTCATTGTAGGTCCTTGATAATAAAGTTGCGCAAGGCAAGGTCGGTTTGAAAGGTAATCACTGGCGTTTCGCCGCGAAGATTTGGAAAGGGATCGAAACTACGAAGAGACGCATTCGGGCAATTTGAAGAGAGGGTACACGGCGTGTCTCCACTTGAAAAAGAGACATCCGAACTAGGATCTCCAGAAAAAAGCGTCGCTCTTTCCTCACTCGTTCGAAGTGTAATTCTGGCATGGGCAACACGGGCGCGACCAGGCGCATAACCCGGACCAGGATTCATACAGCTTCCACCACCTGTCGTATTGTCGGGCGTTATCCATTGTCGGGTCCAGTTCGTATTCATCGCAAGCTCTCCGCCACCGGAAGGCACGCAATCGAACCACACCTGAAAATCAACCACATGATCTGCAATCATTTTTCGAGAATTTGTTCCACATCCCGCCGCAATTGGCGTCGCATTTCCTGGACTCGCTGGCGCCAATCCCGGATTATCCGTGGCGACCGCATCGGCACATAAACGTTCCATCACAAGAAGGCGATTTGTTGGATCGCGAGGATCAAAAGGATTGATAATATGTAACCAATAGGAATCAATAAACGAGGCTTCATAGGTTCTGTCTCCCTCACCTGAGGCGGCCGGATTTAGACCAATTTCTCGTAAATCTAGGCCGTCAGGATTAAGTCCCGCTCCCGGATCTTTGTATTTAACCTGAAAAGGTGCATTGGGAGATAGCGGAATATTGAGGCCATTAAGCGTCCTTGATGAGGTTCCATTGTTGAGGTCCTCTATATCTGAGGAGCTAAATGTTGAATTTACAAAGTTTGACTTCACGAACTGAACATAACCCAAATTATCCGTCACACGGATGAGACGTGTAGAAAAATCTCTTTCTAAAAAACGATAGGAATCGATGACATCCCAATCTTGTTTTTCCAAATCAGGTAGATAATTACCCGACGGATGGCGAACCACATCCGAAAAAGGATTCACCCTATTCAATTTTTCCATACCTAAGAAGTTTCCTGGAATATTCATCGCCGTTGCCGCACCAATAACAAATCCTCCCACATCAAAACTGGTAGGGTAGTCAAAAGCGCCTGTGATGATAATACCATCGAAGGACACATCTTGAGCCAAAGAGGTACTATCCTGCCAGCCTGGATAAGAGTGAAAACCGGCTACATGATAGGATGGAGTGGGCGTACGTGGCTGAACAAAAGGATCCAGAATACTATCCGGGGAGGAAAAGGAGCCTGCAATTTGAAAGACATTGCGCAATTTTTCGATCGTAAAACGTCCTTTGGATGCGGTTACTTCCAAACTATCGACCTCGACCAAATTGTCGGCCGAAATCCCAAACAAGGCGTAGGCCATGAGGCCGATAAGCGCCGTGAGGGCCATCGAAACAACCAATTCAATAAGTGTAAATCCGCGTCTCATAGAAAATTCCTCTTGAATACAAGTGTTGCGTGATAAGTGGGGCGATAACCTTGAGATTCCAACGCCCAACCAAGTGGAATTTCATCACTCGCACTAAAGCCTAACTCTGACAAATTAAAAGCAGGTGTGTTCGTCGAGGGGTTATCACAGCTCTTCATGTTATTTCTTACGCCCGCGCTCAAGACGGCAATCTGAATGGACATGGCCGGAGAACTATTGATAACTCCTGTTCCGACATCCACACTGGTGGTCAAACTTCCCTCAAAGGGTCCTCCGCGCACGTACACGCAATGGCGGCCATTAACCCCCGTTTGATTTGCCATACGCTCATCAACAGGATTACTAAAAAGTGGAATCCACTCCCAAGGTTTGGTCTTAACTGCCGATAAAACGTTGGGGACGTCAAAAGGCGTCTCGCCCGTGTAACTATCCTGGACATCAAAACTCCATTGATTGGCATTGTCTACTCGCCAACTTGCCGCCTCTATATGGAGCAAATCTGCCGTTCTATGAGCAATCATCACCGCATCGTCGGTATCTCGAATGGACGAATACCCTCGCAAGGCACTTGTTTGCATCGCGATCACGACCAGGGTCGAGACCGATAATACAAGAATGGCGATAATAACTTCTATTAATGTAAAACCTTTTTTCATCGATTACCCACCGTTACTTGTCCATTATCCCAAAGCGAAATCCGCCAGTAATTTATTGCGTCTCTTTTTTCCGTGACATTATCGGATACACTGATCGCGCACTTGTAAATATCGTTATTTGAAATCGCAATGTCTCTATCGTAGGTAGCAATCACCATCGCCTCTCCCAAACAAACCTGAGATCCCACGCCAGAAATTTTTTGAAGGGAATTCCCATCGCCAGGGCGCAAAAACTCGCCGTTGGGTTGAACACACACAATGCTTCGACTTGAATAAGGGCCTGTTGAATTTCTGTACAATTTTGTTGAACCCGACACTTCCTTGCCTTCAAAAAAAGAAACCATCTCATATCCTGGAGGAGCAGAAGCGACGGTGCTCGGAGCATCACGGCAAATCGAATGATCGGCTGTCGCCCATACTTCTACACGACCACGATTTGAGTTAATGCCGCTCCACGTAGAGCCCGCATCATGCTCAAAAAGGGCGACCAGTAGAACGCGATTGGTGTTCGCTGCTTGGTTTCGGGCAAAACGGTATTGCTGAGCCACGCCACGTGCAAATTCACGTCCTTGACTCCGCGTTACCATCTTATTGAGCGAGGGCGCAGTTACTGCAGCGAGTACACCAATAATCGCCACGACGATCAAAAGCTCTACAAGCGTAAATCCATCTTCGTTTTGATTTTTTAACATCATATTCTTGCCATAGGTAATTTTATGTTTTCTTTAGAAGCAAATTTCGTTCCAAACTCTTATTTAACGCAAAACATTAGCCTCTCGCTTTTTTGTCTTGAATCAAAAGCGAAAAGCGTTTCTAGTCTGTCCTATTTCTTATATCACGCGATCTCTAACTATGAAATTTTTTCATCATCGTGACCTTTGTGCACAAATTCTAGTCTTGCTTTGGATCCTATCCTCAGCATCGACTAGCCAAGCACAACAATATCGATTGAGAACCCAAACGCGTGCAAAAGCGACCCAACTCGTACGCAGCGATCTGACGATCGCTGCCCAGCGACCTTTCTCTCAAAGCCTTTCGTTGTGGGGGTATAACCTTGCTGGAGTCGAAAATACGCCTCTCAACCTACATCTACAACTGAATTATTTTAACGATTTCGCAGCCTTCCCCCATCGCGCAGATCCCTATCTAAGCCACCGCTTCAACCGCCTCTCTCTTGTTCAAGCATGGATCCAATGGAAGGTTTTTTCTCGCCTTAACCTCAAGGTGGGACGCTTACAAAACTATTCTATTTTTGCGGCAAAAGACATTGATGGCTTCGCCCTAAAGCTGCGACTTGGCGATAAAACACAATGGAAAACAAGTCTTTACGGCGGACGACACGTGGTCGGACGACCCGAAAGCTTGGATCCAGATCGCTATGATGTTCAAGGTAAACCCATCGAACTGCGTCAAAACAATGACGAGACTGAATTTATTTACGGATTTCAATCTCGCTTATTTTTTGATGGTGCTAGCGCCTCTATTGGCTATGAAAAACGCTTTTCTTCAGCGACAAGCGATGAACGGCTCGCCATTTCGGCCCTGGGCAACCCAACCCGAAAAACCCTCGTTTCGGCCCATTTGTCCTTTCACACCATCGCCAGGAGAATCAATCGAGGCCAGTTTAATTTTACATGGAAACCCTCCGATAACTTTTATATACGACAAGGCTTCGAACATATCGTTCCCATTTTTGACGCATCGAGTATTTTCAATCTCTTCGGCACCTCCCCCTCCCAGTCCCTTCACACCAGTGTCTGGTATGGAAACAACGACCAAGGATTGGAAGCTCGCGCTTGGATAAAATCGATTAATGCAGACCATAACTCGCTTGACCTCGGTGGCGCAGATAATGATATACGCACTCTCGGACTTGCGCTCCAGTACAGCCAAAGGCTTCGCTTTTGGGGAACCCACCTTCGTTTCAACCCTTCTCTTTCCTACCAGCCAAGTGACGAACAAAACTATGCCCGGGACCAATTCATCGCCCGAATAAACACCCGCTTCCATCTCTATTCAATGCGTGTCGTTGCAGGTTCAACCTTCTTATGGGTCGGCCAAGATTCAACACGAAGTGAAAGTTTCGCGTTCACCCAACGTCTCGGGGTCGAATTCCCAACAAGCTTTGGACTTTTTTCCATCGCAAGTGTTGCCCAAAATAGCAACCAAATTGGAAACCATCTCAGCTTTTTTGGATCCTTTGAAACCGAGCTCTGGTTATGAAGAAAGCAATCCTCCTCTCTTTGGTTTTCTTTGGGATCCTGAGTAGTTTCGTTCTGGCCCAAGAACTTCGCAAATCAGCGGTTAAAAAAGAACGTTCTAGCCTCTATCCTCCTATGCCCAATACGATCATTTTTGATCATCAAAAGCATCAAGCAAGTTCGTGTCAGTCGTGCCACCCCGCAGCCTCAACCGCACAACGGGCCTCCGACAATCTCATTCCCGACATGCAAAGTTGTCAACAGTGTCACAATGAAAGTACGACCTCCCCGCAGCCTAAAATATCGCAATGTTCGGGATGTCATAATGGATTTTCTAAAAA
>Ga0256840_1002554_pt1 | contig 15876 bp, 11 predicted proteins | sample 355202metaG_FD_185969 | JGI IMG/M metagenome (GOLD analysis project Ga0256840, IMG submission 185969) | Hydrothermal vent microbial communities from Mid Atlantic Ridge, Atlantic Ocean - 355-202 | ecosystem: Environmental > Aquatic > Marine > Hydrothermal vents | place: Atlantic Ocean: Mid... | reverse complement strand
AGTATGCTTCATAGCCTGAGTCTCTTTGGTGGGTGAAAATGCTGTCTATTTAACTGCATATTCTACCTTATCCTTATAGACTCGGGCTTCTTTGTGTTTTTGGGGTTTTTAACCGGACACTAGTGACTACCATTACTAAACTCTAATCAGATAATGGTGAAAAATCCTCAAATTTTCTATACCAATTATCAGAAATAAAGAAAATAATTAGTATTAATACTAATACTAATGTTTAATTATAATTAACAATATTAAAATAAAAATTAGTAAAGCAGTAACAGATCTCGTCCAACATATGGCTATTTAAAATAAAAAGAATATCTGTAAATAATTTCTGTTATCAGTAAAGAACCCGACCCTATACATATAAAGTAATTCTAATTTTAATAAAAATATTGCCCCAATAAATAAAAATACACTGGAGTTAACCCTCATGAAAAAGTGGCTGCCTATTCTCGTTTGTTCTTTACTCGTTTTAACTGCTTGCGGAGGAGGAGAAGACAATAGTTCAAAACCTGCAGATGATGATAAAGATACTATTGTTAATAACATAGATAATTGTCCTTCTGTCTCTAATAAAAGCCAACTTGATAGTGACGGAGATGGTATTGGTGATGCTTGTGATAATACAAGTAGTAGACAATTAGCCTTAATTAAAATAAGCGACTACGCGAAGAGTAAAGGTGCATCGTCAGCTCCAACTATTCAAGACTATGCTGATGCGGGTGTTGTTGGCGTTACAGGCGCAAAACTTTCAAAAATTAATCAGTTAGTTTCTAGTTTGAGTGAAAGTGATGTTGATACACAAGAGAAAATTTCTAATCTACTTGATGATAAAGGAATTGTCGTTCTTCCCTCGATAAATGACGATTATGATGGTGATGGAGTTGAAGACAAAATTGATAACTGTCCGAGTCACCCTAATCCGGATCAAAAGGACTCTGATAATGATGGTTATGGTGATATATGCGACCTAGATAACGATGAAGATGGTGTTTTGGATAAAAAGGATAACTGTCCCGCAATATCAAACCCTAACCAACGTGATTTAGATAATGATGGGTATGGAGATGCTTGTGATGACATTGATAATAGAGATGACGATAATGATGGTGTAGATAATAGTAAAGATAACTGCACCGCAAGATCTAATCCAGATCAAAGTGATATTGATAATAATGGAATAGGAGATGTTTGTGATACAACAGATATGACAGATGATGATAACGATGGGGTCATTAATATATTAGATAACTGTGTATCAATTGTTAACCCAGATCAATCTGATATTGATAACGATGGAATTGGCGATGTGTGTGATGGCCCTATTGATACAGATGGTGATGGGGTGCCAGATTCAAGGGATGAGTTCCCTCAAGATAAAACAAGAATATCAAGTATTACAAGTGCTCAACGCTTATTAACACAAGCAACGTTTGGAGCAACGGAGAGTGAAATTGATCGAATTGTAAAAATTGGTACAGATGCTTGGATTGATGAGCAGTTAAATGCACCTTCTGCTTATGATAGTCCTATAGATAACTTTAAAACTCACCTTGAACGAACCATCGAAATAGCCACCACTGCCGAGCCTTCTATCCCTTGGTTGCAAGATGGCTTCCCCTTTAATGCAGGACCAGGTATCCCCATATCGCAGGCAAGACATTACCAAATGTCAGCCTGGTGGGAGAACGCTTTAGGGCATCCTATTAATACACAACATGGTAGTGATCAACTAAGACAACGTGTTGCTTATGCGTTAAGCCAATTAATTGATGTTTCTGCAGATGATCCGCGTTTGTATTTACGTGGAGACAGCATTGCCTATTTTTATGATTTGCTCGCAAAAAATGCCTTTGGAAATTATCGAACATTATTAGGCGAGGTTTCTAGAAGTGCGCCAATGGGTGTTTACTTAACCTATCAAGGAAATCAAAAAGCAAACCCTGCTAAGTCAACTAGACCTGATGAAAACTTTGCACGTGAACTTATTCAATTATTCAGTGTTGGTCTTTATGAGCTAAACATAGATGGCTCACCTAACCGTGATGATGATGTAAATACTTACCCAGATGCGGGAACAAATCAAGTACCTACTTATACCCAGGCAGATGTGGTAGAAATGTCAAAAGTAATGACAGGCTGGGATACGAAAGGGAATTCATACTTTGGTAAAACTAGCATGAGTAAAGCTGATTATGCAGCTCAAATGGTTTTTCATGCCGATAAACACGAAGATGAAGTAGCCGAAGGTGGAGATGGTAAAGTCACTGTTCTTGGGAAAACCTTTGCACTTAATTCTGGCACAGATGGAAGTGGTATGGATGCTGCATTGGATGTTGTTTTTAATCATTCGAATAGTGCACCATTTATCAGTAGCCACTTAATTAGAAATCTTGTGACTTCAAACCCTTCATCAGCTTATGTAGCTAGAGTGGCTGGTGTGTATAACAATAATGGTTCTGGAGTGAAGGGTGATTTAAAAGCGGTAATTAAGGCGATTTTGACTGATCCAGAGGCTCGTAGTAATACTAATCAAAGTGAAAGGTTTGGAAAGGTGAAAGAACCCCTATTAGTTTTCACACAGCTCTCGCGTACATTTGGTGTCAAGCCATTGGATGGTTGGACCTCACGTGCAGATAATATTAGGGGGGATGGCACCAGTGTTCCTGTAAATGGTATTTATATGTTCCTTAACCCACAGAACATTTTTGGGCAGGGGCCATTACGTGCTAAATCAGTGTTTAGTTTCTATTCTCCTGATTACGTGCCTAGTAATAACTTCTTTTCAACGAATAAAATGGTTGCACCAGAGTCTCAAATTCAAACTGATGGTGCGGTATTAGAGGTTAATAATAGAATAAGTACTTATCTAAGATTTTATGAAGATAACTACATTACGAAAGTTCAAAGCACTCCTCAAACCCTTCAAGAGCGCGCTGCAAAACTACGTTATAATTCACCTCATGTAATGACAATTAATTATGATCCTGAGTTAGCACTTTTTGAACAGGCATTAGAAGGTGATAATAATGGTGATTTTAGTAAGTTAGATAGTGCGCCAGATAAGGAAAAAGCAGTCGATGCACTCTTAGATCATTTAAATAAAGTACTCTTAGGCAATACGATGGAAAGTACTTACCGAGAAAAATTACGCGCTTATTTATTAGTTAAAAGCAATTTTAGAGGCAAAGATAATTTTTCATATGTGCATCACATGATATCTGATGCTATACGCTTTATAGCCACTTCCAGTGCATTTATGGTGCAACGATAATAATATAAATAATAATTGAGAATACCCCCATGAAAAACAATAATAGAAATAGACGTGACTTTTTAAAACTACTCGCTAGTGGCAGTGCCGCAGGAGCGCTTGGTTCAGTAGGTCAACTAACAATGATGAATCAGGCGATGGCTGCTTCGCCAGGTTTCTCTGATTATAAAGCTTTAGTATGTGTATATATGTATGGTGGAAATGATTCATTTAATATGTTGATTCCAAGTGATGCGACTCATGCTGATTATCAAGCTATCAGAGCCGCATTAGCCGTTCAGAAGAATGATCTTGGTTTGTCTTCATTTTCTTCGTCGCTATCTGATGGTACTTTAGGCACTGGTTCTGCAAACCCTTACAATGTTGATCTTACTCAGGAAAAGGCATATACCAAAGGGTTCTATGATCTATCAGCCAAAGGAATCAATCTAGGTGTTAATGGGGTGATGCCTGAATTTGCTCAGTTAATTACTGAAAATAAACTTTCTATAATAGCAAACTCAGGTAATTTGGTAGCACCAACATCAAGAAGTCAAATACAAAACAAATCTGCAAACCTACCTTTATTTTTATTTGCACATAACCATCAACAACGAGAGTTACAAACAGGTCAAGCTAATAAACTTAATGATATTGGCTGGGCTGGCAAGATTGCTGATGCGTGGCAAGGCATCAATAATGATTTTGGACTAGGGTTAAATATCTCCTACTCAGGTAGTGACAGAATGTTAATTGGAAATCAAACGAGTCCCATGGTTTTGAATTCAGGAGGGGTTCCACAGTTTAGAGAAATGCAAAATAATACAGGTTCTTCGTATCGTGAGGTACGTAGAACACTTTTTAAAGATTTAATTGAAACGGGAAAAAGCAGTAATCCATTCCAGCAATTAGAGGCTGGTTTATTGAGTCGCGCCATGAATAATTTTGATTTATTGTCTAACGCATGGGGAGATACTGATATTAGCTATACCAAGACAGGGCCCTATGGTGAAGATTTATTTGATATTCCAACTACAGAAATGACAGGATTTCAGGATAAATTAAACAAAAATTTTATTGCAAAAATGAAATCTATTGCAAAAATGATAGAGCTAGGAGCAACCGATGCCTTTAACACAGGTAGCTACAATCGCCAGATATTTTTTGTAGGTTTGGGTAGTTTTGATACGCATGCAGCTCAAGCTACAAATCATCCCATACTATTACGTGAATTAAGCCTTGGTTTATGGAAGTTCCAAAAAGCCATGGAAGAGTTGGGGCATGCAGATAAAGTTACCACTTTTTCTATGTCAGACTTTGGGCGTACGTTGACTATCAATTCGGGTTTGGGTACAGATCATGCTTGGGGTTCACATCATTTTGTAATGGGAGGGGCAGGAAGCAAGGCATCGGGCACATTTAACGGCGGTCAATTACTTGGCACATTACCTGAGTTGATACCGAACGGGGTGGATGATATTGGTGATAAAGGACGCATGATTCCAACCATTGCTCAGGATCAAATTAATGCAACGGTTTGTAATTGGTTTGGTGTTGATCAATCATTGATTTCCAGTATCTTCCCTAATTTGTCAAATTTTGAAACAGTTTCGGGGAATGCTAACAGCGCATATTTGAATAGTTTATTTGTTTAGTGTTGGGGGTACAACTTGTAAGAATTATAAAATACTTCTCACAAGTTGTACCCAATAACTAGCACCTAAGGCAGAGATGTCATCATTAAAATCATATTGTGTATTGTGCAACATACAGTTGCTAGCGGTTTGGTTGTCAGGTGTTTCTCCATTACCTATCCAAATATAAGCACCTTCACAGGCACTAAGCAAAAAGGAGAAGTCTTCAGCACCCATGCTCGGTGGCATATCACGTAAAACATCATCTTCTGGCACGAGCTGTCTTGCAGCTGCGGCACATTTCTTAGCATGTTTGGGTGTGTTGATTGTTGCGGGGTAGCCTTCTTCAAACCCTAGTTTTCCTGTTGCTCCCATTGCTTTGCAGGTGTTTTTAACTAATATTTGCATACGTTCTTTAACTTGTTTGCCAATTTCTGGTTGAAAGTATCGCAAGGTACCTGTGAGTTGCATGGTGTTGGGGATGACATTATGTGTGAAGCCAGCTTCTGCTATCGTAATGCTGATAACAGCGGATTGTACGGGTGATATATTGCGAGAGACTACAGACTGTAATGCAGTAATAATCTGTGCACCTGAGAGAATGGGGTCGATGATTTGATCAGGCATGGCAGCGTGACCACCTTTACCTGTGATGGTAATATTGATGGTTTCCACTGCAGCCATGACATTGGTGTCGTGGATTGCAAATTTTCCTGTGGGTAAGCCTGGCCAATTGTGCATGCCATAAACGGCAGAGCAGGGGAATTTCTCAAAAAGACCTTCTTTAACCATGACTTCACCACCTGCACCGCCTTCTTCGGCTGGTTGAAAGATAAAGTGTACCGTACCTGCAAAGTCATTATGTTGGCTAAGGTAAACAGCTGCACCCAATAACATGGTGCTGTGACCATCGTGCCCGCAGGCATGCATTTTTCCATCGTGGGTTGATTTGTGTTTGAACTCGTTGAGTTCTTGAATGGGTAAGGCATCCATATCAGCGCGTAGACCAATCGAATCTCCAGTTTTAGTACCCTGTACCGTTGCTACGATTCCTGTGACGGCTAAGCCACGGTGCATTTCAATACCGTGTGATTCTAAAACGGATGCGATGTAGTCACTGGTGAGTTCCTCTTTAAAACTCAATTCTGGATGTTGGTGCAACCAATGTCGCCACCCAATCATTTCTTGGTGGCGTTGAGAGTTTGTTTCTATGGCGTGTTTTATAGTCATGTCTCTATAATAGCTTTATAGTAGATGTTGTTTACAGTTATTTAACCCAGCCGATTTCTCGGGCTGTTTTTGCCCCCACTACAGTTTGCATCAATCCTGCGGGTACTTTCGCTTTTGTTTTTGAGATTGCAATGCGTCCACCCATAATCTCGGCTTTCCGTTGTGGGAGCGTTGGTTTTAAGTTGGGTTCTGCATAACCATCGGGAAAGATAGGTTGATTATTGCGTAAGTCATATTTGTCCGTAGCGCCTAGTGTGTGGAGAAGCTCATGCAAAATGATGACATTATTTTTGTGCACTACTTTTTTGTCTGTATCAGCCGAGAGTTGAATGAGTGCGATTTTACTTTTTTTCAAGCCAGTAGAATGCCTGAGTTGTTTGTTTTTAGTCGGTGTAATATAGAGAGCATAAGCACGGATTTGTGGGGTTATGCCTTGGTGGTTATCCGTTTTCCATGACCAGTAACGGAGTTTTAAACTCCACCACATGACAGTTAGTATATTTCTATCTTTAGGAATAGCCGGTGGTAATATTTTTATTGGCTTTGCTAACTGGATTTGAATAGGGCTGGAGAGGTTTAGTCCATATCGAGAGGCTTCTCTTTGTAGCAAAGGTTTAAAGCTATCAAACTGTTTACTATCAATTTGAGAAATATAGTGATCAGTAGCAGAGTTACCATCCGCATTAATGGGGTAGATAACGACTCTTAGAGGGTGTTTCCAGTCTGTAGCACGTTTATTACTTAGAAAAGTATCAAGTGCAACGTAGGCAAGGATTAATAACAAAAGTGTTATACGGATCTGTTTAAAGTTCATAAATAATTTCTTAGGTATTGCGAATAGCATATTGAGTTTTTGTATTTTGACACAATAATTTGTCCCTTAGGAGAATTCCTACTCAGATATTTTAACCACATAAATAATCCAGTTTTTGTGAAGGGTATGTTGGTGTAGAATGCCCGCACATTCAAATTTATGCTTTTTTTGGTATTTATGCCAAAGATTGATGTTTTCAGGAGATACCCATGTCAGAAGTAACACGCGAGCAGGTTGATGCTCTATTAAAAACCGTTCAAGAAAAATATTCAGAACAAGATTTATTAACATCAAACATGGTTAAAGATGTTGATATTAAAGGTGATACTGTTTTTATTCGTATCGTGCAGGGTTATCCTTCAGGTGATTACCGTGATGAGCTAGCAGCTGAAGTTAAAGGTGTATTAGAAGCTGATGCTGGAATCACAACGGCCGAAGTAACGGTAGAGCAGAATGTTACAGCTCATGTTGTACAAAAAGCACTAAAGCGTATCACTGGCATTAAAAACATTATAGCGGTAGCCTCTGGTAAAGGCGGTGTGGGTAAATCAACCACCTCTGTAAATCTTGCTTTGGCATTGGCAGCTGATGGTGCAACAGTAGGTATGTTAGATGCAGATATTTACGGCCCTAGCCAGCCACGTATGTTGGGCTTGAGTGGTCAGCCAGAATCTAAAGATGGCAAGACGCTAGAACCAATGGTTAATTATGACATCAAAACAATGTCGATTGGTTTCTTGGTTGAAGAAGATACGCCAATGATCTGGCGTGGCCCAATGGTAACGCAGGCACTTGAGCAGTTACTCAATGATACAAACTGGGGTGATTTGGATTACCTTATCGTTGATCTTCCTCCAGGAACGGGTGATACCCAGCTTACGCTTTCACAAAAAATCCCAGTAAGTGGCGCGGTGATCGTAACAACTCCTCAAGATATTGCTTTGTTAGATGCTCGTAAGGGTCTGAAAATGTTTGAGAAAGTAGAAGTTCCAGTATTGGGTGTGGTTGAGAATATGAGTATCCATATTTGTAGTGAATGTGGACATGCAGAGCATATCTTCGGCGAAGGCGGCGGAAAACGTATGGCAGATGAGTCAGATGTAGATTACCTAGGCTCATTACCACTAGACCTTACAATCTGTCAACAGGCTGATGACGGTAAACCAACGGTAGTTGCAGAGCCAGATAGTAAGAATACTGAGCTTTATAAAGATATATCTCGTCGTATGGCGGCTAAATTGGCTGCTCAGGGTAAGGATTACAGTACTAAGTTCCCTAATATTGTGATTCAGAACACATAAAGAGCCTATAAGTCGTTATTTTAATAACCCCCCCCCCTGTTTTTTGCTTTTTTATACGCCTTAGGCTTAAACGGCAAGCTCTAATAATTGAGTTAGTCGTTTTAAAAAGCAAAACGATAAGCTCACTAAAAGTATATCGTTACACCTTCCGAAGGAAGTGTCGATGCTGGTTGAGCATCGGAAATACTATTTTTGTATACAAATCATCGAAAAACAGGGGGGGTGGCTATTGTAATTAACAGTATTACTGGTGAATAAGCTATTTTTCCTATGGAATTAGCTCAAAACTTATGGTTTCATAGCAATTATGAATCTATTTAATCGAACCTTAAAAAAATCACATCTATTTTTATTATTTATATTTCTTTTCTTAGTATCAGGCTGTGGCTCAGCGGGTATTAAAGGCGTTGTTGAACCGCCAAGGGTTCAGGTTCATAAAGTAGAAATGGGTAAGTTCAATTTAAGTGGTGGTACTGCCATATTTGTTCTTGATATTCAAAACCCTAATAAATTTCCAATACCTCTAGCTGGTTTTGATTATGGTTTGAGTTTAAACGGGGTGCCTGTAGCACGAGGCAATAAAAAACAACGTGTGACTATTGGGGCTGGTGGCAGTCAAAAGGTTACAGTGCCGTTAACACTTAGCTTTAGTAATATGATGAATATGATTCCAGGTTTATTGCGTGATAGGCAATTAAACTATTCTTTAGATGGTTCGGTACATTTACCTTGGTTCAATATTCCTTTTCAGCGTTCAGGTTCGGCAAGTATTCGCTAAATCTATATCTGAATATTGATATACGCTGAAAATAAACTTTTAAACATTAATTAAGTAGATGTAAATATGAGTATAAAATCCGATAGTTGGATTCGTCGTATGGCGCAAGAGCAGGGCATGATCGAGCCTTTTGAAGCAGGTCAAATTCGTGAAGATAATGGCAATAAAATCGTATCTTACGGAACATCAAGCTATGGTTATGATGTTCGTTGTGCTGATGAGTTTAAGATATTCACTAATATCAATTCTGCGGTAGTTGACCCAAAGGCTTTTGATGAAAACAGCTTTGTCGATATTCAATCAGATGTTTGTATTATTCCACCAAACTCATTCGCATTAGCACGCACGGTAGAGTACTTTAGAATTCCACGTAGCGTATTAACGGTATGTTTAGGTAAATCAACTTATGCTCGTTGTGGCATTATAGTGAATGTAACGCCATTAGAACCTGAGTGGGAAGGTCATGTAACTTTGGAATTCTCAAATACATCACCATTACCTGCTAAAATTTATGCCAATGAAGGTGTGGCTCAAATGCTGTTTTTTGAGTCAGATGAAGTTTGTGAAACATCCTATAAAGACCGTGGTGGAAAATATCAGGGGCAAAAAGGCGTTACTTTACCTAAAACTTAAGAATAGCTCATAGAATTAATAAGGAAATAAAATGAATTCAGAAAAAGTAGTTTTTGCCTTTTTTATCGTTTTAGCATTGACGCTGAATTTTGGTTTTTTCTTGGGCGGCATGGATAACGCCGAACATCATAATATCTACGAGTTATTTGCAGCCATCGTGGTGAGTTTAATTTCCACGGTTTTAAAAGTAGGGGATCGTACTCATCTTGGCGCTGTGTTTTTAGCAACAAGTTTAGTCGCTGATTTGCAATTAATAGCAGCAGCAATTGTTTGGGGCGTGGTAGCAAATGTTTATAATGAGCCGTTATCAGGGCATGCTCTTGCAACCGTTGTTTCATTGTCAGGTGGTGCTCTTTTAGCCAATATTATTTCTGTTATATTATTGATTTCTGAAACAGTATCGGTGAGAAAATAAAACTTTATAAAGACTTTTTGGGAAGTATTTTCCTATGTCTAATCTAATATACATTCTTTTCAGGCGACTACGCTCGCCAATGATTCTGCTGATTCTTGTCTACGCAGTATCTATTACAGGTTTTGTGATTATTCCTGGGGTTGATGATAACGGACAAACTTGGCAAATGTCCTTTTTTCACGCCTTTTATTTCGTAAGCTTCATGGGGACTACTATCGGCTTTGGCGAAATCCCCTATGCTTTTACCAATGCACAACGTTTTTGGGCGTTAATCACTATGTACGCTACGGTTATTTCGTGGTTATACGGGATTGGTGTGTTGTTGAGTGTATTTCAAGATTCTGTTTTTTTACATCAAATGAAAACCAATAGTTTTTCACGCCGAATAAGAAACCTCCGCGAGCCTTTTTATATTATTTGTGGGTATGGTGACACCGGTGTACAACTTGCAAAGTCATTATCAAGCGAGGGGATTATATCTGTTATTATTGATCCTAGCCCTGAGCGGATAAATGAGCTAGAAAGTGAAGATTTTTTGATACCACCGCTTGGCCTTTGTGCAGATGCTTCGCAATCAGAAATTCTCGAAATGGCAGGGATTAAGCAACAAAACTGTCAAGGTATTGTCACGATTGCAAATGATGATACGGTCAACTTAACGGTTGCTGTAGTTGCACAATTATTGAATCCTAAGCTACGACTGATAGCCCGTGCAGAAACTCCAGAAGCCGAGGCAAATATCTTATCTTTTGGTGCAAATGAGGTTATCAACCCATTTGAAACTTTTGCATTTCGTTTATCTTTAGCACTTCAATCATCGAGCTTATATTGTCTTTATGATTGGACTACCTGTGCATCAGGGGCGACGATGAATGAACCACCTATATTAGCATCAGGTAATTGGATTATTTGTGGGTTTGGGCGCTTTGGTGGTGCCCTCTACGAACACTTAGATGACAGTGATGTAAAGCTTAGTATTATAGAACCGGATCGTCAACGACGTGATCTTCCATCAGGTTCTATCATAGGTCGCCCCACAGAAGCCCCAACACTCAAAAAAGCGGGCATAGAAGAAGCCTCTGGTATAATTGCAGGTACAGACAATGATGCTAATAATCTCTCAATATTACTTACCGCTTCAGAGTTAAATCCTGATATTTTCCGTATTGCGCGTCAAAATGAAGATAAAAATAGTCACTTATTCCAAGCAGCAGAATTTGAGATGCTGATGCAACGCGGTAGTATTGTTGCAAACACTATTTTTGCTTTAATTCGCACGCCAATGCTAGGTGATTTTTTACGAATTGTTTCACGCTTCAAAAAAGAGAAAGCAGGTGAGGTTATTAGTCGAATGATTGGCGTGGTTGAAGATGATGTGCCGAAGCTTTGGGAGTTTCAAGTTACCGAAGAAGATACCCCTGCATTGTACAAAACGATTCAAACACGACAAACTACAGTAAGAGAAATTTTTCAAGGTGAGACCTTACACGGGTCAAACCATCGAGAAAAATCACTATCTGCAATGCCTTTATTTATGAAGCGTGACGATAGTAATGTATTGCTTCCTGAAGATGAACGTATCATTCGAGTTGGTGATAGATTTTTGATTTGTGGTACACAGGGTGCGCACCGACAAATGAATAACCTCTTATCAAATATTAATTTATTAGAGAATATTCTAAGTGGTGAAGAAATTCCTACTGGTATTTTATGGCGCTGGATGACGGGAAAGAACTTATCTGATGAAAAAGTACCACGTGAATCTACAAAAAAAGAGGATAGTCGGTGAATGAGATGAAAACAGTAAACGTAGTTTTTGTATGCATGGGCAATATCTGTCGTTCTCCTACTGCTGAGGGTGTGTTTCGTCATGTTGTGCAAGCAAAGAACTTGCAGGATGTCATTAAGATGGATTCTGCCGGTACGCATGCTTATCATATAGGTGAATCGCCAGATTCTCGTTCGCAGGCTACAGCAAATTCTCGTGGTGTGGATTTATCGGCGCAACGCGCACGTAAAGTTGAAGCTAATGATTTTGATCGCTTTGACTATGTTATTGCGATGGATCGTTCTAATTATGAAAACTTGAAAGTATTAGCAACACCAAACCAACAAAAAAAACTACATCTATTGATGAATTTTACATCAACTTGGGATGATGCCGAAGTGCCAGATCCATATTATGGTGCAGGTGATGGTTTTACCACCGTGTTTGATATGGTGCAGTCAGCATCTGAAGGGTTACTTGAAACTATTATTAATAACGATTTATAAGCTGATTTGTTACAGGAGTGTTTAGAAACGGCTGCCTGATTTTTTACTCTATAAATTTTAATATTCAGATGTAGATAGATTCAAAAAAGCCCCACCGACTAAATAAGTTGGTGGGGCTTTTTTGTGTATCGCTTATGCAGCTTTTATACGGTAAAACCTTTACTCAGAGCTGTCAGAATCAGCTTTCTTTGTTGGTGCTTTTGTCTTCGTTTCTGCCTTAGCTTTAGTTGCTGTACTACGTTTTGTTGTAGTCGTTTTTTTAGTTACGGCTTTAGGCTTAGTAGCCGGCTTTTCTGCTGTCTTTTTGATTACCTTTGGTGTTGACTCCTTTTTTACAGATTCTTTCTTTGCTTTAGCTGGTGCTTTGGATGCAGTTTTTTTAGCAGGCGCTTTTTTCTTCGCAGGACTTTTGGCCTTAGGCGATGTTGAAGCTTTCTTAGTCTTTGTTGTGCTACTAGGCTTTGATGAAGCGTCATCACTACTTGTAGATGATTTTCTACGAGTAGTTGTCGTTATACTGCTAGCCTTTTCTTCTTTAGGTGATGCTATCTTAGCTGTCTTAGTGGTAGCGGTTTTTTTCTTTGGCGCTGCCTTTTTTGCTTTGTTAGCTGGTTTAGTTTCTGCGGTAGTTTCAGTAGTTTTTTCTTCTACTTTAACACTAGACTCAGATTTACTACGGCGTTTTGTTGATGTGCTTGCACTAGGTTTTTTCGTCGCTGTTCTTTCTGTTTTATTATCAGTTGTTGTTGATGTTTTTGTATTTTTTGTAGCTTTCGTGGTTGTAGAAGTAGACGTTTCTACTGGTGACTTTATAGCAGGCTCAGTAGTGAAGCTTACTTTTTCTGAAACTGCATTATTTGACTTGGGTTTATTAACCTTCGGTGTCTTAGGGGCTGTAGGTTTCATTTTTGCAGACTTTGCAGATGGAATCTTAATTTCAATGGGTGTTTGATCATTAGTTGCAACAGAATCTGCAGTATTACCATCTTTTACAAACTTGTTTGTATGCTTTTCATTACCACGGTTTGAATGATGCTTCTGTGGTGCTTGATTATCAGATTTTTGATGATTACCTTTATTTGCGTTAGGGTTATTTTTACCGCGGTTATTTGGCTGATTTTGCTGTTTAACCTGAGGCTTTTTATTTTGACCTTGGTTAATATTCTGCTTACCATTTTGGTTAGGTTTTTGATTATTCTGCTTGTTGGGATTTTTATTTCTATTTTGGTTGTTAGAATTACGGTTCTGGTTTTGATTGCTTCTGTTGTTTTTATTAGAACCACGATTATTATTATTTTTGTTCGTATTATTACGATTGCGGTTATTATTTTTATTATGACTATTTTGGTTTCTGTTAGCTGGACGAGCACGTTTTTTAGGCTCTTCTTTAGCTTCTTCTACTTTTTTGGTGCCAAATAATGCACTAAAGATACGTTTAACAACGCCAGGATTTTTAGCTTCTGCTAATGCCTGTGGTGAAGGAGCAGGAGTAGTAGGTTGAACATTGCTCACAGCCGCTACTTGCACCTTTTGTGATGCAATTTCTTTAGTGCTTTCAGCCTGTACTTCTGGCTTGGTTGTGCGTGTATAACTATTTTGTGGCGCATCAATTTCATCTTCTTTATAACGAATGATTTCGTAATGAGGTGTATCCAAATCAATATTTGGTAAAACCGTTAATTGAAGATTATGACGTGCCTGTATTTCAGCCAGTGATTGGCGTTTTTCATTTAGAATAAATGTAGCAACCTTAACAGGTGTTTGTGCAACCACTTCCATCGTGCCATCTTTCATTGCCTCTTCTTCCATTAATCGAAGGATAGACAATGCCATAGATTCGATGCCACGGATTGTACCTTGGCCACTACAACGTGGACAAACAATCTGGCTTGATTCACCTAGTGATGGTCGTAAGCGTTGGCGAGACATTTCTAATAAACCAAAGCGTGAGATACGACCAATTTGAACACGGGCACGATCAACTTTTAGCGCATCGCGTAACTGACGCTCAACCGCTCGTTGGTTTTTATTCGGTTGCATATCGATAAAGTCGATAACAACCAAACCACCTAAATCTCTCAATCGAAGCTGTCTTGCAACTTCATCAGCGGCTTCTAAGTTGATATTTAGAGCCGTCTCTTCAATGCTACGCCCTTTTGTTGCTCGAGCAGAGTTCACATCAATTGCTGTCATCGCTTCTGTGTGATCAATTACGATAGAGCCACCAGAAGGTAATGTAACTTCACGGTGAAATGCAGACTCAATTTGATGCTCAACTTGGTAACGGCTGAATAATGGAACCGTATCGGTGTAATGTTTTAGTTTCTTTAAATTATGAGGCATAACAGCGTTGATAAAATCATGCGCCTGTTGATATACGCGATCATTATCAATAATAATTTCGCCTACATCTTTTCGAAAGTAATCACGCAAGGTACGAATAATTACATTACTTTCTTGATAGAGCAGAGTACCAGGTTCACTTTGTTCGTTTGCATCTTTAATAGCCGCCCAAAGTGTTTTGAGATAATCCATATCCCAAGTCAATTCTTCAAGCTCACGACCAACACCCGCAGTACGCACGATCGCACCCATTCCTGTATCTAGTTCAAGTTGGTCTAGTATTTCTTTAATCTTATGACGATCTTCGCCTTCGATGCGGCGTGATACGCCACCTGCGCGTGGGTTGTTTGGCATTAATACCAAGTAACGACCTGCAAGGCTTATTTGTGTGGTTAATGCCGCGCCTTTGTTGCCACGCTCTTCTTTATCAACTTGAACAAGCACTTCTTGTCCTTCTTTGATAACATCTGCAATAGATGGGCGACCACCATTTTTATTTCCACCAGACTTTTTATTTGTTTTTTTGTAATACTCTTTTGAGATTTCTTTATACGGTAAAAATCCGTGACGGTCAGCACCATAATTTACAAATGCAGCTTCTAAACTAGGTTCAACGCGAGTGATAACACCCTTGTAAATATTTGCCTTTTTTTGTGCTCGGAAGGGATGCTCTATATCAAGATCGTAGAGGTATTGGCCATCGACCATTGCAACGCGGATTTCTTCTTGCTGTGTAGCGTTTATTAGAATTCTTTTCATGTTTAACGTTTCCTGTTTATTTTTGAATAGGATTTAATCTATTCAATGACAGCTCACGTTTTGCCAAACCCTGAGATATACCAAGCATTGTATGTTGGTACATGGGCTAATCAGCTTTTGCATCGATAGAATATCACTATTAAAACAGTGACTTATCGCTATTAAAGCATCAAGAAGCACACATAAATCTTATTAGTCGTACCCTTCTAGTGCAGTTGCATTAGAAGCGGCTCTTAAGATGTTTTTAGAAAATTAAAGATTGTTAATTTACAGTATTGTTAATTACAGCCCAGTCCTGTTTTTTTAATAGTCACAGGTTATTTATTTCTTAAAAATTGTGTATTAGTTTGAAGTAAGTATTTACAATTTAATTACTTCTTCTACTTCAAAATAATTCTTATTCTGATTTTAAATAGGCTTGTCAGGCATATTTTTGAAT
>Ga0256840_1002553_pt1 | contig 15884 bp, 14 predicted proteins | sample 355202metaG_FD_185969 | JGI IMG/M metagenome (GOLD analysis project Ga0256840, IMG submission 185969) | Hydrothermal vent microbial communities from Mid Atlantic Ridge, Atlantic Ocean - 355-202 | ecosystem: Environmental > Aquatic > Marine > Hydrothermal vents | place: Atlantic Ocean: Mid... | reverse complement strand
GCATTTCTTTGCTTACGGTTAAGGCTTGGTTAAACTCTTTTAAGACTTTTTCTGCAATTTCTTTGGGCACACTTTCCATTTCAACCATGGCCTTGGAAATTGCTGCAATTTCTTTGCGCTCCAACCTACTTAAGACTTGAGACGCAAAGTCTTCTCCCAAGGCCAAAAGCAAAATGGCAGTTTTTTGAATCCCGGTTAGTTTATCCTCGGCCGCCAACTTGTGCCTCCTCTTCTTTAATCCAGTGTTTAATTACCCTAAATGCTCGCTCAAAGTCTTCAGCTACCAATTTACGGGCAAACTTTTTGTGATCTTCTATTCTCTGTTGAGTTTCTAAGGCTTCTCTTTCCTCTGGACTTAATTGTTCAAGGGCAAGCTGAGCCTCTTCTTCTGCCTCGGGCAACTCTTCTACCTCCTCTACTTCTTCTTCAACTATTTCTGGCTTTAAGATAGCCATAACAATAGGTCTAACAACCAGCAACAAAAATAGCAAGACAATAAGCGTGGTTAACAAAGGCTTGCCTATAACTTGAAAATACTTCATTGCTACGTCCAACCAGGAACTGGCTTGAGGCAGTTTTTCCTGGCCAAAAGGCATGTTGCTAACTTCTATTTGATCGCCCCTGGCCTGATCGTAACCTACGGCATTTTCGACCAGGGCTTTGATTTTGTCTAAAACTGCTGGAGGCAAAGGTTTATATACGTAATTTCCTTTGGCATCTTTGACGTACGTCCCATCTACAACTACGGCCACGGTAAGCCTTTTGATCTCGCCAATGGCCCCTTGGATTTGCTGTTCTTCTTTATTGATTTCATAATTGGTCGTTGAAGAGCTTCGACTGAGCTCCTGAACGGTCCCAGTGCCCATAGTCCCCGTGCCCCGATAAGCAGGCTGAGGAGGTCCTCCTTGAAAGTTGGCCTGTCCCTTGCTGGTCTCTTCAGATTTTTGTTCACTTCTAACCACTGTAACGTCTGGGTCGTATAGTTCTTTGTGAATGGTTTTGCGACTAAAGTCCAATTCAGCATTGACCCTGGCAATGACTTTGTTGGGTCCGCCTACGATCGGAGCTAGTAATTCTTCAATCCTTTTTTCCAAATTTTTTTCTACAGAAAGCTGATATTCAAGTTGAGTAGAAGATAACCCCGGGACGATATCCTCTTTGGGCTCGTACAAAACCTTTCCTCTGGTATCAGAAATGGTTATTTTGTCTTCAGTCAAACCAGGGACACTGGTTACCAACAAATTGACTATGCTTCTAACCTGCTCTTTGGAAAGGGTAGCCCCGGGCCGCAAGGAAATCACTACCGCTGCTGAAGGAGGCTCACTCTCTTCAATAAACAAACTCTTTCTTGGCAAAACCAAGTGCACTCTAGCACTTTCTACCTCGTCAAATTCTGAAATGGTTCGGGCCAGCTCGCCTTGTAGGGCCCGTTGATAATTTATCTTTTGAACAAAGTCAGTTTGACCGATTTTGGTCGTATCAAAAATTTCAAAGCCAATCCCCTGACCGTGCAAAACCCCTTTGCCAGCGATTTGCAAGCGCAAACTATAAACTTTGTCTTCAGGGACCAAAATGGTATTGCCATTGTTAGTAAGTTTATAGGGGACTTTTTGTTTTTTTAAAATTTCTACTACTCTGGAGGCATCCTGAGGAGATAAGTTGGAATACAATACCTTGTAATTAGTTGAATTGAGCACAACTAAAAGAACAACTCCTACTACCAATAACGAGGTAAGTAAGCCTGCATAAAGAATTTTCTGGGCTAGGGTACTGTTATTCCACAAATTTTTGACGTGGGCTAACTGTTTTTCCAAAGATACGGCCATCCTCTTGCTCCCTTAATTTGGTTAGAAATTAAAACGTAAGCCTCATAATCTCTCGATAGGCCTCAAGGACTTTGTTTCTTACTGCAGTAGTCATCTGCATGGTCATACTTGCCTTTTGCAAGGTGATCATAAGCTCGTGCACGTTTTGTTCTTTGCCTGCAGCAAATTCTTTGACCATTTGTTCTTTTTTTAACTGCAGGTCGTTTACTGACTTCAGAGAATTTTCCAAGGTCTGGACAAAGGAATCTACTTGCTCGTTTTTGCTGGAAGAAATTTTATTTTGTAGGTTTAAGTTGCTGCCATAAGCCTTAAGCCCAATACTGGTAATTGCACTCACTTTTTACCTCCTATCTGCCTATTTCTAGGGCCTTGTTATACATGGTTTTGACCGTTGTAATTACTGAAACGTTGGCTTCGTAAGTTCTTAAGGTGGTCATCATTTTGGCCATTTCTTCTACCACGTTAATATCTGGATAATACACGTAACCATCTTTATCCGCATCCGGATGGCTAGGATCATAAACTTTTTTTAAGGGTCTATTTTCGTTGACCACGGCCCTAGCCTTTACCCCTACTACTTCCCGATCCAAAGCAGACTTCATTTCTCTAAAAAAAGGACTGTCCAAAGGTTCCGACTCAAAAATAACCGTCTTTGGCCGGTACGGACCCCCTTCTGGAGTGCGCGTAGTTTTAACGTTGGCCAAATTCATAGAAATAACGTCTAAATGAGTGCGCTCTGCACTCAAACCAGAAGCTGATACGTCCAAGGCAGTAAATAAGTTCATTATTTAGCCCCCTCTTGAATAACTGTTTTTAAATTTTCAAAAGTCTTACGCACGACCTGGGACAACGTATTGTATTCTAAAGTGTTTTTAGCCATCTTAGCCATTTCTTTATCCAAGTCCACACTATCCTCACCCTGAATTACCCTTACGTCCAAGCCTTTATCCAGGTCTGGAGAGATTTTATTGGGATCAAAAGGAAAAGGCATGTGCCTTGGATTGGTTCGAGTAATGTTTTTGCGCTCGTCTGCTTCCAAAGCAGCCTTTAGTTTATCCTCAAATTCTAAACGCTTGGCCCGATAACCTGGGGTGTCAATATTGGCGATATTGGTAGCGATAATATTTTGACGCATTAAATGTAAATCCATAGACTTGGCTGCCCATTTTAGGTCGCTTTCAAATAAACTTTTCACCTTTTACCCCCTTTCTTAAAAATAACCTATTCTCAATCTATTGGTTGAACTTGGCTAGAAAACCTTTGTCAACAAATTCTGCAAATAACGTTCCAAACAATCCAAACAAGGTCTGTCTGCCAAAACTTTGTTTTCCCAAGCCCAACTTAAAAGCACAAGACAAACGTCCAAATATTTTCAGATGCTCCTGCCAAAACTCTCTTTTTGGTGAAAATTGATAACGTTTAAAGAGCAAAAAACAATAACTTCACTGTGTAATAAAGGAGTGTTTTGTTAAAAACACAAGATTTTTTGCAGTTACGTCCTTTCAATTTTCTTATCCCTCAACGAAATGCTGGACGCTTTGTTCTTTCACTCTAAATTCCCAAAAAATTTTTGACTAGAGCATTTTTTGGGCATTGTCCTTAAAAAACGTAACTGCAAAAAACAAAAATTTGCGTTTTATTTCAGAAGAGTTTTCTTTTAACTGCTTTAAATAATTAAATGTTTATTTACGATTTTCAGCCAGAGTGAGAAAAACAAAATTTTTACAGACTCATCTTAAAAATATTGTTTATATGGTCGTAATAGTTAAAAAGAGCTTACACTTTGAAATTGGCACACATCGTGCATACCTTTTTTTCAAAGACAAAAAGGAGGGCAAATTATGACTGGCAGTTTAGATTATGAAATCAACAAAGAATTAGGTGAGTGTTATTTGTTTATGGGAGAGTTGGACAAGGCTTTAGAGTATTATCAAAAGGCCTGTTCGTCCAATGGGACTCATGCGGATCCCTATCTTGGTTTGGCCACCATTTTTATTCAACAGGGCGAACTGGACAAAGCCTATGAGTGTTATGCCAAAGCTTCTCAAGCCGAGCCTGAAAATGACAAACCTTATGCGGGGTTAGGTCTGCTCAAGGCAGAGCAAAATCAAGCCCAAGAGGCCATGGAGCTATTTAAAAAGGCCTTGGACTTAAATCCAGAAAACGTAGTAGCTTTATATGGCTTGGTTCAAGCCGGATACGTTCTCAAAAAAGTAGAAGAGATTATTCCTTATCTGGAAAACTATCTTCAACTAAATCCTGATAACCTTGAGGTTCGTTATACCTTGGCTGGTTGTCTGTACGAATTAAAACGTTGGCAAGAGGCCAAAGAACAATTGCAGGAAATCTTAAAGCTAGATCCAAACAACAAGGACGCTCTGGAATTACTAGAAAAGATAAAATAAGCCAAAAGCCCTTCTTTTCTGCCCAAACTCCTTTGGTTTGGGCAGAAAAAACTTGCCTCAAACCAAAATTTTGACCATAATCAAAGGTCAAGTCTATTTTTGAAGGAGGCAAGATGGAAATTTTACCCATTAAAAGGGCTCTTTTAAGCGTTACGGACAAGACAGGATTGCCAGAGTTAGCTAAGTTTTTGCAAGCTCAAAACGTAGAAATAGTCTCCACTGGTGGAACCAAAAAACTGCTCGAACAAAATCAAGTAAAAGTTGTTTCCGTAAGTGAAGTAACCCAGTTTCCAGAAATTTTAAACGGCCGAGTCAAAACTTTACACCCCCACGTTCACGCTGGAATTTTGGCTGACAAAGACAATCCAGACCACGTTACAACTTTAAATCAGTTAGGAATTGCTTTTTTTGATTTAATTTGCGTGAACCTGTACAACTTTCAGCAGGTAGTAGAACAAAAACTGCCCTTAAAACAGGCCATAGAGCAAATAGACATTGGCGGACCTACCTTACTTCGGGCAGGGGCCAAAAACTTTCACTCTGTATGCGTTTTGCCCCATCCTAAGTTTTATGCATCATTTCAGGAAGAATACTCTAAACATCAGGGGATTTCTCTAGCCTTTCGTCTGCAAATGGCCGCCTTTACCTTTGAACAGACTTCCAAGTACGATCAAATGATCGCCTCTTATTTGCAAAACTTTTTAGGGGAGGCCTAAAAATTAGCAAATTAAGGGGCAACACTACAGGCTTAAAACCATCTCAAAATAAAGAACTTTTAAAACTATACCAACGTCGTTTTCCTCTGCACCAACCTTTTCTCAAAGAACAAGCCAAAGAATTAGCCCGTCTTAGTCAAAATATTGGCAGACAAATCGGTCTTTTAATCAATCGTAAGGGCAGCGTAGAAATGGTAATTATTGGGGATCACAAACAAATAGTCATCCCTTTTTTAGAGCGAGTAAGACACGATCCTACGAGATTGAGTGGGATCAGGCTGCTTCACACCCATCTTACGGATATGGGTTTGGATCAAGAAGACCTTATGGACATGATCTTTTTACGCTTAGACTCTATGGAAGTTCTTACGGTTTCAGAAAAAGGTTTGCCCTTACACTACGGTTATGCCTATATTTTGCCCCATCCTAGATCAAGCAAGAACTACGAAGTATCTCCTTTGTCGCCATGGGAACGGGCTTCTTTTGATCCTTTGGCTACGGTCAAAAGTTTGGAGCAGGAATTGGAAAAAGTAAGTCCAAAAACTACTGCCATCCAAAAAGACAATCAGGCCTTGCTCGTAAGTGTCAGCAGCTTATCCCAAAAATTACAATTGGAATCTTTACAGGAATTAAAAGAACTGGCCAAAACCGCTGGACTAGAGGTAAAAGGCGTATTTACCCAGCGGGTAAACAAATTAAATCCCAATTATATTTTAGGCAAAGGCAAATTGGCCGAATTAGAAGTAACAGCCCTGCAAAGTGGAGCTTCTATTCTCGTTTTTGACTGCGAACTTTCTCCAAGTCAGTTAAAAAATCTAACCAACGTCACAGAGCGCAAGGTTATAGACCGAACTCAACTCATTTTAGACATTTTTGCCAAGCACGCCAAGACCAAAGCCGGCCAAATCCAAGTCGAAATGGCCCAATTAAAATACACCTTACCCCGCTTGATCAAACAAGATCGGGCTTTTAGTCGTCTGGCTGGAGGAATTGGAGCCAGAGGGCCAGGTGAAACCAAACTGGAATTGGATCGACGCAAAATAAGAGACAGGATCTCGCGTCTAAAGTTGGAACTGGAAAAAATAAAAAAACAGCGTCAAACGGCCCGTTCTTTGCGCGAATCCGCCCAAGTCCCCATTGTTTCGCTAGTAGGCTATACCAACGTGGGTAAATCTACCTTGTTAAATACCTTAACCCAGAGCAAGGTTTTGGTGGCCAACAAGCTTTTTGCCACCCTGGACCCAAGCAGCAAAAGGATGCGTTATCCTCAAGATAGAGAAATTATTTTTACGGACACAGTAGGGTTTATTCAACACCTGCCTGCAGACCTGCAAGAGGCCTTTCAAGCTACCCTAGAAGAACTTTATCCAGCAGATCTTTTGCTCCACGTAGCTGACGCCTCCCACCCCCGCCTTGACCAACAAATCGAGGCCGTAGATAATATTTTGGAAGAGTTGTCTTTAGACCAAAAACCCTGCCTACTTGTTTTAAACAAGATAGATAAGATCTCTGAAAGCCAACTAAAACTCCTTCAAACCAAATATCCTGAGGCCATTTTGGTTTCAGCTAGAACTAAGGTAGGTTTGTCTGAACTTACTCAGGCCATCTTAAACAAATTGTTTTAAGATGCCCCTGTAAAAAGCGTTTTTGGGAGAAATTGACAATAAAAAGACAAATAATTTTAATCTGTTACAAGAGAATGAATTTTTGACTTTTTGCAGTTACGTCTTTTAATTGGACTTACGCCAGGACTTTTCTTCTCCCAAAATCAAGCGGTAAATATTACTTTTGTGTTTATAAACGACCAAAATCGCAATAATTATTCCCAGCAAAACGTACTTCCAGTTAAAAAGTAACAGCCAAAAGGGTAACGAACCAACGAATAAAATAGAGCCCACCGACATATACCCTGTCCACCAAAGGGCGCCAATTAAAACCAATACGCCCAATAAGATAGGTTTGGGGAATAAAGCTAGACCAATCCCCAGCGTAGTCGCCACACCTTTCCCCCCTTGACCGTACAAAAACACCGAATACATGTGCCCAAGCAAACAGGCCAGAGCAGTTAGACTCAAAAAACAAACCGAATCAGAAAAAAAAGTGGCTAAGTAAACAGGCAAAAATCCCTTTAACACGTCCAAAAGTAAAACCAACAAGCCATATTTTAAACCACAGACCCTACAGACATTGGTTGCACCAATATTTTTAGAGCCAAACTTTCTGGGATCACGCCTGCAAAATACCTGTCCAATCAACAAGCCAAAGGGAAAACTTCCAACCAAATAGGCCAAAATCAACCAAACTATACTTACAAACATATAACTTTCTCCTTATTTAACTCCAGGGATGTTTGGGCAATTATTACTCCTTCTAACCTAGAAATCATCTTTTGGACAACGTCAACTAAAAATGAAAAATGGATTAAAACTAACCAATAACTGATTCAAATAATAATTTATTTTGGAAAAATTGTAAACTAGATCTAGACAGTTAAGGTATGCTCACCCAACCTCGATTTTTAAGGTTAAAAATAGATTATAAATTACAATTAAAACAAGCTGTTAGATGAAAACATTTTTTTTCTTTTTTTTCTTTCCAACCTGAAAAAAATACTTGTCAAACGAAATAAATTAGGCTAAATAGATTTTTCCTTGGTGCCGAGGTAGCTCAGTCGGTAGAGCAGGGGACTGAAAATCCCCGTGTCGGCAGTTCGATTCTGTCCCTCGGCACCATATAGAAATCAAGGGTTTACGGACAATTTCCGTAAACCCTTTTTTGTTTTTAGATTATATATTTGGACGTGTGCTAATCAAAACAACATCTGATAGTAGTTATCCTCAAAAGGCACAAACATCAGAGTAAATCATGAACTAAGCCCAGCACGCTCAACTTTTTGCTGAAATAAGCATACCTACTTCCCTTTAGCTTTCAGGTAAGCCAGAGCAGTATATCAACCAACAATTGACAACCAGGTTTATGTTGACCACAAAAAATCTTTTTATATTGTTATGTTATATTTTTTCATCTTATACTGAAGCAAACTTTTAGAAATGCCAAGCATTTCAGCGGCCTTGACCTGAACGAAGTTAGAGTGAACCAGGGCCCTTTTGATTAAGTGAGCTTCTATTTTTTCCAGGGTATCAGCTAAGTTTAAACGCAAAGGAAGTAAATCAACCGCACTTTGCAGTTGAGTATCTTCGTCTTTGAGTTCTGCAGGCAAGTCCTCTATGCCGATTTCTTTGTCTTTGGCCAAAACAACGCAGCGTTCAACAACGTTTTCCAGTTGGCGGACGTTTCCAGGCCAATCGTATAGAGTTAAGTATTCCAGAGCCTGGGCAGAAAAACGTTTGGGTTCTAGTTTGTTTTCTGCACAAATTTTTTGGGTAAAAAAAGCCACCAGCAAGGGTATGTCCTCTTTACGTTCCCGTAAGGGAGGGACCTTGATCTCAACTACGTTTAGACGATAATAAAGATCCTCTCGGAACCTACCGGCCGCTACTTCTTGTTGAAGATCCTTGTTAGTTGCACAGACTAGCCGAATGTCCACCGGAATGGTCTTGGTAGAACCTACTCGTTCAATCTGTTTTTCCTGCAAAACTCTAAGCAATTTTACCTGCACATCCAAGGAAAGTTCGCCAATTTCGTCCAAAAACAAAGTGCCTTTGTTGGCCAGTTCAAACCTGCCTTTTTTGGTGCTTACCGCTCCCGTAAAGGCCCCTTTTTCGTGGCCAAAAAGTTCACTCTCGAGCAAATTGGGATTTAAGGCCATACAGTTTACGGCCACAAAAGGCCCCTTGGACCTTGGCGACAAGGCGTGAATAGCTCTGGCCACCAGCTCTTTGCCCGTGCCTGACTCTCCAGTGATAAGCACAGTGGAAAGGCTTGGCGCCACCTTTTGGACCAAAGATAAAACCTCTTCTATTTTTTTACTCTTACCAATAATTTTTTTGATTTCCTGAGTTTGATTTAGCTGCTTTCTTAAGGTGATGTTTTCTTGCTCCATCAAGGAAAAATTAGCTGCTCTTTTGACTACCATCAGTAACTCTTCGTTAGAAAAGGGTTTGGTCAAGTAATCAAAAGCTCCGCAACGCAAGGCCTCTACAGCTCCGTCAATGGAGCCAAAAGCAGTCATAATGATCACAGGAATGTGCGGATAGTGTTTGCGCACGTGCTCTAAAATTTGTTTACCATTTATTTTGGGCATCTTGAGATCGGTTAAAACGAGATCTACTTGTTTTTCGTCAATATAGCTTAAGGCCATTTCCGGGTCAGCAAGGGTTGCCACTTCAAACCCTTCTTCGCTTAAAAGGGTATCCAAAAGTAAGAGATAATTTTTTTCGTCGTCAATAATTAAAATCTTGGGGTTCACGATCCTCTCCTTGTTTTTGTCCAGAAAAATCAATTATAACTTCAGCACCTTTGCTCCAATTTTTGAGAATCAATCTAGCTTGATGACTGTCTAAAATGTTTTTGACGATGGCTAAACCAAGACCTGTGCCTTGTTCTTTGGTCGTAAAAAAAGGCTCCAAGTATTTTTCCAGTAATCTCGGTTTAAAGCCAGGACCTGTATCCTGCAAAATTATTTGTTTTTGTTCAAAAATAATATTAATTTCACCTTGTTTATCTATGGCCTGAATACTGTTTAGGATCAGGTTGTAAAAAACTCTGTACAACAAGTCAGGATCCCCTTTACACACGAGATCATCTCCGATCAAATTTATCTGGATCTCACGCTCTTTTAGTTCGGCAGCCAAAAAGGAAATGATTTTTTTTAATAGCTCCCGCAAAGAGATCTCTTTGGCTTGGACTTGCACCGGACGGGCATAGTCCAAAAAATCATTTACGGTTCGACTAAGACGCCTAGATTCTTCAAAAATTGCCTTAAGCAACTTGGCCTGCGGCAGGTTTTGTTTTTCAAATTTTTTAACCAAAAATTCGCTAGTGCTTTGGATAATTCCCAAAGGATTTCTTATTTCGTGAGCAATGGCTGAGACCATCCTGCCCATACTGGCCAGCTTTTCTGTCTTGTGTAACTTGGCCTTTAATTTTTCCTTTTCCCGAATACGCTCCAAAAGTAACTTCTCAGCCCTGTTAATAATTCCCAACAACAATACGTACAAAATCAAAAACGAACAGATAAACAACACAATAATTAGCCACTGAAAGTAAACAATGGTCTCAAAGTCTTTGCTAATGTCTTGCCTAAATTCCAAAATGCCCATAATTGGCTCGCGTTTCAACCCAAAGGTCCGCTCAGCTTTTAAAGGATAAATGGTTTTTAAGACTACACTTTGCGGCGGAAAGTTTAAAGTAAACATCGCCTTGAGATTAGAAAGTTTTTTTTCTAAAATAAAAATATACTTTCTCTGCTCTACTGTAGTTTTTACTTGCTCCTCGGTAAGTAATTTTTTTCCCAACAACTTTTTATTGGTAGCATAAGAAACCACTCCTTGATTATTGTAAATAATTACGTTTAAGACGTGAAAGCTATGAATAGTGCTGGCAATAATTTCTGCCAACCGTTTGTACTGCTCGGGATTTTTCAGCTCTACCTTGCCATAGCCAATTAGAGTCGGCAAAGTAAAACGCTGAAAGATTTGGTGATTTAAATTTTCAGCCAAAAGCAGGGCAAAATTTCTATTTTTTTGCAAAAACACTTCTCGAGCATAGTTGGAGATAAAAACGACCAAAACAATGGCCGTTGCCATAATCAAGACCAAAGAACTAACGGACAAAAACCGAGCCAGCTGAAAGGGATGGGCAGGATCTGGTTTAAACAGACGCAACCCTAAAAATCCTCTTCTTGTTTACGTTGACTTAAAAACGTATCCAGATCTTTTTTTTCTTGTTCAAAGCCAGGCGCTCCTAGCTTGGCCTTGGCCAGCCGTTTACCTCTTTCTACTCCTGGTTGATTTAAGGGATTTATGTTTAGCAACCAACCAGCAAGCAAGGTCGCAAGCTCTAAAAGCATAATCAATTTGCCTGCATCTTCAAGATTATTTTCTACTTTTATTTTGACCAAAGGCATTTTTTCGACCAAAGCCATCTCTGTCCCCAAGGTTTCAGCCGCAAAAATATCGCCTATCTTTTTTTGGTACAAAAATTGCCATTTTTCTGGTAAATCAAAGTCAAAACCTGGCCCTTGTCCCTGAGTAGAGGCAGTAAGCAACAAACACCCTTTGTTTTTTGGACCATCTACAAACATCTGTAAAAGCGAATGCTGATCGCGCACCCCTACGGCTGGAACTGGCAAAGAGCCTTTTTCTTCTTTGCCCAAGCTTTCAGCCCAAAGTTGGGCAAACCATTGGCCAAACCACTCCCAAAGGGGAACGTAATTAAAAAAGATAAGTTCGTTTTTTCCCTGCAAGTAAAGATTTACTGCCCATCTAGCCAATTTACAGGCCGGATGGTTTTCTAAGGACTCAATTTGAGTTATTTTTTTTGCCCCTGCAATCAATTTGGTCCAGTCCAATCCCATAAAAACCGCAGGCACTAAGCCCACACTAGAAAGCACGGAAAACCTTCCGCCCAAATTAGGCGGAACGTCCAAACTAAAAAGGTCGTTTTGTTCGACCTCTTGGCGCAAAAATCCTTGTTCTGGATCAGTGATAATTATAAGTTGCCTAGACCAAGTCTTGGAAACGTTGGTTTGCAGCCACTTTTTAAATAAAAAATATTGAGACAGGGTTTCAATGGTCGTTCCGGATTTGCTAATGGCTACGACCAAAGTTTTTTCTGGTGGCAAGTTATTTAATGTAGCTGAAATCTTCTCAGGATAAATATTATCCAAAATAAGCAAGGTCTTGTCTTGATGACCTGGCAAGTCTTGAACGCGATAAAAGGCCTTTTGCAAGGCCTTGGCCCCTAAGGCGGATCCGCCTATGCCTAAGACGAGCATGTATTGATAAGGCTTGCTTATTTCTTTTACCTGTTCTAATTTAGTCGTAAGTTCCTCAACGTGTTTTAAGTTCAAAAAAGATAGTTGTTGGTATTCTTGCTTTAGGCGTCTATCCAAGGATAAGATTTGACTTTCTCTGACCCGATCTTGCAAGCCGTGACTATAGGCATTTTGCCAACAGATCCTAGCCATGTTTTCCTCCTTAGTTAGCTGGAAGTAAAAAAATATTTTGCCTTAAAGTTTGCCGTCTTAAATCTCCTTGAGGGCAGCTATCACTTTATCCAAGGCCTTGGTCAAGACTTGTTCGCTTACTGCATAAGAAAAGCGCACGCACCGGTCATCGCCAAAGGCACTACCTGGCACCAGGGCCACCCCTGCTTTTTCCAGAAGATAAGTGCAAAGTTGAGTAGAATTATTGATTTTTCCCGTAAAAAATTTGCTTAAGTCAGGAAAAAGATAAAAGGCTCCATCAGGTTTGGGCAGGTTTACCCCCAGACTCTGCAGTTTTTCCATGGCCAGATCTCTGCGTTTTTGAAACTGAGTGCGTTTTTCTTCCAAAAAAGAAAAATCACCGTTTAAGGCAGCTAGACCTGCACGCTGAGCCAAAGAACAAATATTGGACGTAGATTGACCTTGAAGTTTGCTCATAGCTTTAACTAGTTGCTCACTGCCAACTACAAAACCCACCCGTAACCCCGTTAGCCCAAAGCTTTTGGAAAGGGCATTGACAATGGCTACGCGTTCCTTTTGCTCGGCCCACAAGTTAATTAAAGAAGTCATCTGGGCAGGAGGATAGACCAGTTGATCGTAAACCTCATCAGAAATAATAAAAAGGCCTTTTTCTAGACCCCACCTGGCCAAACTTTCTAATTCCTCTGGCCCATAGTGGACGCCGGTAGGATTGGATGGCGAATTTAAAAGTAAAATTTTGGTTTTAGCGGTCAATTTGCTTTCTATATCTTGGATTTTTATTTTGAAGTTATTTTCCAGAGAAGTAGGGACAATTTTGGGAACCCCTCCAGCCAGGCTGACCATAGCCGGATAACTTACCCAGTAAGGGGCTGGGATTAAAACCTCATCTCCTGGATCTAAAAGGACCTGAAACAGGTTAAACAAACACTGTTTGCCTCCGTTGGCAAACATCACCTCCTGCCAGGCTGGTTTTTGTCCGTAAAACCTTTGAGAGTAAGCAGCCCCTGCCTCGCGCAGTTCTTGCGTGCCTGCTACCGGCAAGTAACGAAAGTAATCTTCTTGCACTGCCTCAATGATAGCCTGTTTAACCCACGCCGGCGGAGAAAAATCAGGCTCACCCACGGCCAGGCTGATAACTTCCTGTCCTTTGGCCTTTAGTTCTTGGGCCTTGCTGTTAATCACCAACGTGGCTGAAGGCGCTAACTCCATTATGCGTTTGGCCAATTCCATATTTACTCCTTATTGGTTTGAGCTAAAAAATTTTCTTTTACTTTTTTAAAAATCACATTAAACATAACCTATACAAACTTCAAGGTTTAATCTAACTAAAGGTATTATTTGCTGGGAGTTAGTTATGAAACGGTTACGGGCTATAGACATGAAGCGGTGTATTGGTTGTTACTCTTGTGTGCTTGCCTGCGCGCGCCTGGTGCACAAAAGTTTTTCTTGGGACAAGGCAGGTATTCAAATTAGTTCTTCAGGAGGACTGTCCACAGGTTTTGAAGCTACCTTTTGTCTGGCCTGCGATCCTCCACCTTGCGCTCAGGTCTGCCCAACTCAGGCCCTAAGTCCTAGAAAGGGAGGAGGAATTCGTCTAAATTCCAAAAATTGTATAGGCTGTCAAAAATGCGTTCAAGCCTGTTTGATTGGTGCTATTCGTTTTGATCCAGATCAAAAAAAACCTATTTTTTGTATTCACTGCGGCCAGTGTACCCAATTTTGTCCGCATCAGTGTATTGTGCTCACAGAAAACCAAACCAAAAAGGATCAACCAAATGAATCCATTTAAGATCTTACACATAAATTTAACCAAGCAAAAATCTCGGATAGAATACGTTTCCCCTGACCTTGCCATTTTGGGCGGATCAAGTCTAGCTGCCTATCTTTATCAGGAATATGGACTCTTATCTGAACCAGCCAATCATCCCGATCAACCCCTAATTTTTTGCCTGGGACCTTTAAATGGGCTTTTTCCCATGCTGAGTAAGGTCGTGCTTGGATTTAAGTCTCCCTATCACCAGCAATACGCAGAAACCCACGCTGGAGGAAGATTGAGTCTGGCTATGCGCTTTGCCGGCCTTACGGCTTTAGTTCTTACCGGAAAACTCTCAGACCTTGGAGTAGTAGAGATCGCCCATAACGAAATCAATTTTTATTCTACTCCATTCTTAAAGGGATTAGACGTGTACAGCACGGGCAAAATTGTCCGTAAAATATCCAAACTGCCCAGTGGCAAGCGTTCTATTTTGCGCATTGGTCTGGCTGGAGAAAATGAGGTCCCCATCTCCTGCATCAACGTAGATACTTACCGTCACTTTGGCCGGTTAGGTGCAGGCGCAGTAATGGGCAGTAAAAATCTAAAGGCCATTGTCATTGGTGGAGAGGCCAACTTTGACCTTGAAAGTCTGGTTGACCTTAAAAAATACACCCAGCTTTACCGAGAACTCTATCAGGTTATCACTCAAACCAAGGCCGTTCACAAGTATCACGATCTTGGCACGGCCCAAAACATTATTCCTTTAAACGAACTAAAAGTCCTGCCCTGGAACAACTTGCAAAAGACCTCCAATTCCAAGATCCGCGGGATCTCTGGCGAATACTTTGCCCAAAAATTACTTTTACGCAAGGTAGCCTGCTCTGGCTGTCCGGTAGGTTGTATTCACATTGGAGTATTGCGCGAAAAATTTGGTCAAGAACACGAATACCTCTACCGCCAAGTCTCGTACGACTACGAACTGATTTTTGCCTTAGGCTCAATGCTTGGGATTAACCGAGCTACTTACGTTCTGCGCTTAATTGAAGTTGTAGAAAAGGTCGGTCTGGATGCCATGTCAGCAGGAGTAATTCTGGCCTACGTTACCGAAGGCCTAGCCAAAAAAATATTTACCCTCAAACAAACTCTGGTTAATTTAGAGTTTGGCCGACCCGGTCCCTATGAGGAGGCCATTTTTTACCTTGCCCATCCCCCCAACGAATTTTGGAACACCGTAAACAAAGGATTAAGATATGCCATTAAACGTCTAGGAGGCGAAGATTTTGCCTGTTTGCTTGGACAGGAGATGGCTGGCTATGCCACTGGCGAAAACTACTTCGTCTCTCAGGCCCTAGGATTTAGACATTCTCACCTAGATACTGGAGCCTACAGTTTTGATCAAAAATCCAAGCAAAACGACCTGGATAAGGCCCTGGATTTCTTACGGACAGAAGAAAATTATAGAGTCGTTTTTACCAGTTGTGTAGGTTGTCTGTTTGCGCGCAAGGCTTATTCCTGGGAGGTTATTCGGGATACGTTAGCCGTAGTAGGCTTGGACTTTTCTTTGCAAGAGCTAAAGCAAGCCGGAGCTAAGATTGCAGGCCTTCGCTGGCAGTTAAAGTTAAAAACAGGCTTTGACCCGGCAATGGTAAAGATCCCAAAACGGTTTTTAGAGGTAGAAACCTTTAAAGGTAAAATCAATCCCACTTACTTAAAACAACTGCAACAAAGCTACGCCAAGTACATCCAAGAACTTGCAGCTAGCGTTTAAAAAATGTTTTGGCTCCAACCAGATCTTCAAGTTAAAGAGAAGGTCAAAATCAAGGACAAGAAGCAAACGCAAGAAAAACGCGCTATTTTTTGTGCCCAGTGCCAGACCTTGGTCTCTTGGCCTGAGCAGAAGATAACCGTAAATGACAAGCATTGCCACGTTTTTTTTAATCCCCACGGATACGTCTTTGAAATAGGCTGTTTTAAAAAGTCCAAATGTCTGGTTACAGGCAGGCCAGAGACCAATTTTAGCTGGTTTCCCCCTTATGCCTGGGAAATAGCCTTGTGCCCTAATTGCTATCAACACCTTGGCTGGCGTTTTTC
>Ga0256840_1002552_pt1 | contig 15885 bp, 19 predicted proteins | sample 355202metaG_FD_185969 | JGI IMG/M metagenome (GOLD analysis project Ga0256840, IMG submission 185969) | Hydrothermal vent microbial communities from Mid Atlantic Ridge, Atlantic Ocean - 355-202 | ecosystem: Environmental > Aquatic > Marine > Hydrothermal vents | place: Atlantic Ocean: Mid... | reverse complement strand
GGTGGCCAAGTGTGTGCGTATTTACAGTTTATTAAGCTCATGTGTAAATCCTTTAAAATAATTCACTTGATTAGTTTATCAAATGAATCTAGTTTTTAAGGTTTACACAGTTTATTTTACACTCTCTTAGCTTTTTCTTGTTCCATTCTTACCATATCCTTGCGGTACTCCTGAGGTGGAACATATGTGAAGTTACACTTTGCGTCACACCTTTAGAAAGATGTGATGAGTTGGTTTTCTATTGAGATGGTGTTTCTTTATGTTCATTGATTCTATTTATTATAAAACTTTGAATTTCATTTTTAGTATTGTCAGCTGTCATATAACTGTCGTAAAAATCATGAGCATCGTAAGATAATAGAGAACTATGGTTAGTATTTGGGTCATCTCTATTTGAAGCTAGTCCAGTTAAGACAACATTTATAAGGTCATTGTGAAATGTTACATAAGGGGCAGTTATGTCCCCTACAGCAAATCCTGCTACATGGTCAGCTGGAGTTGCTACTCCAAACATATGAAAGTATGGTTTCATCCATTCATCTAACTCTTCATAAGCTTCATTAGTGTAGTAGTTTCCTTGTGAATGAGCTACAACTATAATACCGTGACCTAGTTTTATACTTTCTTTATACGCGTTTATTTGTGTAACTAAGTCTGGTCTATGTGTATCAACATAGTCAGGTATCTCATTTCCATAATATGTAGGAATATATTTTGAAAAAGTAAGCCATCCTTGTTCATTTCCTGATTGTAAAAATGCTTCATATAGGTCATCAAATAAGTCTTCTGATACATTATATGATATATCTACTTTTCCTATTTTATTTAAAGTGTCAGAATTATTAAATAATATATCTTCAATCTTATCTTTCCATACTTCTCTTGCTATTGGCTCTGTTTCACCAATCATAATACCATTGGCATAATATAAATCACTTTTATTCTCATTGTATATACATTCAAATTTATCAATATTCCATATACTTCCGCTAGGACAAGTGATTTCTTCAGTACAATTAAATATATATTTAACAGTCATTTCATAAAAACAACCATTAAAAAGGATACCCTCCCAAATAAAGGAAGAACCACCACCAGAATACATGGATTCTTCAAATGAAAGAGTAGATGTAGTATAACCATAAGCACCAATTTCAGTACACTTATTGGCAGAATCATTACTGTAAGTTATTAATTGTTCACCTAAATATCTATCATCATGAAATATAGAATTCCAGTTCTCTTCTAAGGTACAAGCTCCATGTAAGTCTTGATCAGACTTGGCTTGTAACTTATATGATTTAACAAAATAAGTTTTAATACCAACTGGATAAGCATAAAGTAAAATATTGTTTATGAATAAAAAAAATAAAAAAAGTTTAAGAAACAATCTCATTTTATATCCTTCAACATCTTTTCTACATCAAACTCACAAGCGTCAGTATTCCAGTCACTAGGACTACTTCCATAAACACCACCACTAAGGGCTAAGTTGTAATCTAAATAAGCTCTAACTCTTCTATTTGTATTATAAGTATTATTTTCGACAAATTTGAGTTTACTTTTTACATCTATATATATATTTTGTCGCTTTAAATATAGTGAACAATCGCTTGCTTTTTCAAATTCTTTTTGATATTCTAAAGCTTGTCCTACAGGATTTTCTAAAAGTTTTTGTGCAACTTTAGTGTAAGACATCATGAGCTCTATCTTTATAGGCTCTACATAAGTCTCTATAACTTTCCTCTCAACATCATCCCGAACCCCATTACCATTTACATCTATCCCAAGCAAAGTAGAGTTGTTTAGTGTCTCGTCTGGTTCTGGTGGAAGTTTGTAGCCGTTTATCTCTTTATAAACTCTTACATTGATTTGAGTTGATGCTACATTGTTATAAGTAGCTTGTAGAGTTGTAGTACCCTCTTTTTGTGGAGTGATTATATTGTCTGTTATAGATACTATAGAATTATCACTCATACTCCACTGTATATCATTAGTTATGTCTAGTGTTGAGTTGTCATCATAAGTAGCAGTTACATTTATATCTTGTGTATTTAATATGTTTAAGTCTATGTTAGTTTTGTTTAGTTCTAAACTTACAACTTTTGGAGTTGAGTCATCTACATTAAAAGTGTATTTGATTTTTTTAGTTTTAACTTTACATGTATATCTATAAGCAGGACATTCTTTAATGTCATCATAAAAGAGTGAACACATTTTTTTTGCAAATTTAGGTAGTTTATTTTTTTGTTGATTTTCAAAGTCATATAGTCCAACTCTTTTTACCTTGACTTTTACATCTCCATGAAGTAAATTTTCATTTGGCATAAAAATTAGTGTATATTCATCTTTAAGTGTAGTAGTACCTTTTACTTTTTTATTGTTGTTTTTTATAACAATAGTATTTTTCTTTATACTCTTTTCAACTATTGCTATGTCAAACCTTATCTCTATGTTTGTATCTACTGCTATTTCGCTAGAAGATGCCTCTGGAGATACAGATGTAAGATGAGTTTGCGAAAGACCCCTGTCTTTTGCTTGAAGTGAAACAACTAACGATAGAATAACCATCATTTTTAAAATTATATGTGACATTATTAACCCCTTTAGTTATAAATAATTTATTATTATAGTTTTTTTTTTGATGGTTTGTCAATGTATTTTGTTGATTTATATTTTAATGTCAGTACCTGAAAAATTCATAGTAACACAATGAAGTGAGCCATTCTGTTTTATGAGAGTTGAGCAGTCTATTGGAACTATATCTCTGTCTTTAAATGTAGCGTGAAATACTTCTAAAGCCTTAGCATCACTCTTAGCATCATATGTTGGAACAAGTACAGCGCCATTTACAAAAAGAAAGTTTGCGTAGGTCGCTGGTAATCTCTTAGCATCATCATAGATTGGCTCGCACATAGGGAGCGGTATAAGTGTAAAGTTATGCTCCTTAGCAAGAAGTTGTAACTCTTTTTCCATCATCCCTAACTCTAAAAAATGCTCATCGCTTTCATCGCTGCATTTAACATACATAATGGTGTCTTTGTTTATGAATCTTGCAAGTGTGTCGATGTGGGAGTCGGTGTCATCTCCTGCTAGGTAGCCGTAGTTTAAGTAGAGGATTTTTGTTGCACCAAGGTACTCGTTAAGTTTTTGTGTGATGCTAAGAGCATCGAGTGAGGTGTTGCGGTTTTTGTTTAGCATACATTTTGAAGTTGTTAGTATGGTATCTACTCCGTTGGATTCTACTGCACCACCTTCGAGGATGAAGTCTATCTTTTTTACTTTAGCATCATAATGCTTTTTTATGTTTTGCGTCATAGCATCATCACGAGTAGCATCAAACTTCCCACCCCAACCATTGAACTTAAAGTCAAGGAGTTTTACACGTTTGCCCTCCATGATGCTAAGAGCAGAAATATCCCTCGCCCAGCAGTCATCAGTCTCGTACTCCACAAAAACAAGCTTAGCATCATTACCCAGCCAAGCCTTAGCATCATCTATGTCCGCACAAATAACTACACACTTTTGGTACTTAATGATGCTAAGGATAATCTCAGCAAAACATCTCTTAGCATCATCAAGGCAACATGACCAGTCTGTTTTTTTGTGAGGAAAGATGATTTGTGTAAAAGATTGTTTTTCAAATTCTGCTATTAGATGTTTCATTGTATAATGCCTTTATGCCTTTAATAAAACTAAATAAAAATAATTTTTTTAATAATCTTGACATTATCGCAAAGAAAACTAAAACTAAAGATAAAATCGCACTTGTTTTAAAAGACAACGCTTATGGTCATGGTCTTTTAGAAGTAGCTAGTATGGCAAAAGAGTACGGCATAACTAAAGCAGTTGTGCGTACCTATGATGAAGCGAAGTCTGTTGAAGATTTTTTTGAGTATATCTTGATTTTGGCAGATACCCCAAAAGAGAAAAATGATAGATTTTTGTATACCATCAATGATCTTAACCATATAAAAGATTTTCCAAGTGGTACTAGAGTTGAGCTTAAAGTAGATACTTTGATGCATCGTAATGGTGTGATGCTAGAGGAAATCAAAGAGAGCCTTAGCATCATAAAGAAACAAGGACTTCATTTAGAAGCTATATTTACTCACCATAGGAGTGCTGATGAACTAACATCAGAATGGTATGTACAAAATGAAACATTTCAAAAAGTAAAACAAAAAGTAGAAGAGTTGGGCTTAAAAAACATAAGGTTTCACTCGGCAAACTCTGCTTCACTTGTTCGTACACAAGATTTTAATGAAGATATGGTGCGGGTAGGTATAGCTGCGTATGGATGTTTAGAGTCTCATGTTTATGATGCTAAAGAGTTCAAGCCTGTTTTATCTCTCTTAGCATCACAAAACTCTGTGAGAACCTTAAATAAAGGTGCGCGAGTTGGTTATAGTGCGAACTATACACTTGGGTGTGATGCTAAGGTTTCTAACTATGATATTGGTTACGCGGATGGATTTTTTCGTTGCCTTTCAAGTAACTACACAACGCCTCAAGGTTTTGCTCAAGTTGGAAATATATCTATGGATAACGCTTCATTTCTTTGTGATGCTAAGGAGTTACTAATCTTTGATGATGCTAAGAAAATCGCTAGAGATGCCAACACACTTGCTTATGAGATACTTACCTCTTTAAAAGCCTCTATAAAAAGAGAGGTTCTTTAGGCTAAATCCTTTTTCGGCTTGCCTATATAGTACCCTTGGATATAGTCAGCACCCATATCTTCAAGCATCTTGAGAGATGCTTTGTCTTCAACATACTCAGCAATTGTTTCTAGTCCTAAGCTTGCTGCAAAACTTATGATGGTTCTTGTGATGACTTTTGCATTGTCATCTTTTGTTATATTTTTGACAAGCGAAGCATCGATTTTTAAGTAGTCAACATTAAGTTCTAAAATATGTGCAAAGTTAGAGTAGCCACTTCCAAAATCATCTATAGCAAACTTGCAGCCAAAGTTTTTGATAGTATCTATAAAAGATTTTAATTTCTCATAGTTATCTATCTTGTCACTCTCTAGTATTTCAAATATGATTCTTTGCGGTTCAGGGAATTTTTTGATACTATTGATGATAAACTTAGTCGTGGTTTTATTTTCTATATCGTCGATAGAAAGATTGATGGAAAATTCATACTCCTTATCTTTAAAAAAAGCAAAGGACTTAGTAATCATAGCCTCTGTAATGTATGAATAAAGATTAGATTTGCGTGCGATGCTGATGAAGTCGTAAGGAGAGATGAGGTTTCCATCTTCAGTGATTATCCTTGCAAGTGCTTCATATTTGAGTATTTTTTTTGTTTTAACATGGTAGATAGGTTGAAAAGATGGTCTTATTTTATCGTTTTTAATAGCGTATTTTAGAAGCTTTATCCCATCTATGTTTTTTGTAATACTTTGCGATCTGTCAAGTGTTGTGTCGTATACTACTATCATTTTATTGTTGTCTTTTTTTGCACTTTGGAGTGCCATATCGGCTTTTGTGATAATCTCATGTTCTTGTGAAGCTATTCCGCAGCTTAAGTTTATGTAGAGAGTGCTTTCATTGATAAGAAATTTTGTTTCATGTATAGCAAGAAGAAGCTCTTTTATGAAGGTGTAAAATGCAACATTATCTATCTTCTTTGTTGAGTATATAGCGAACTCATCACTTGGAAACTTGTAAAAAGAGGCATGAAACTCTTTAGCTTTTTTTGCAATTTCATTGGAGATGTCTTTGAGAATCTCATCTGCAACTTTATGCCCGTAAAAGTCATTGATATCTTTAAATCTATCGATATTTAAGAGGGCCAAATGTTTAGAAGTATCTTGCTCAGACTCTTCAATATCCCAAAAAAGTTGGATTCTGTTTGGGTGTTTTGTGAGTCTATCTTGAACTACTTGTGATTTTAATTCTTGTGTTTTTTCTTCAACTTTTTCTTCAAGTATTTGATTGATTGTTTTTGATTTTTTCGTGATAGCATAAATAGCTATATATAAAAGCATAAATAATGCTAAATCGTAAAAAATAGATTGGTAAAAATACTTCATAAAATAACTATCAAGACTTGATACTGGAATTTTTACACTCAGTATACCGCGTACCTCTCCTAGTTTATAATCATAGGCCTTGTCATATTGGTTTTGAATGAACTGTGGTGCTTGATTTTTTTGTCCATGGCATTTGAGGCATTTTTGTTCTATCTTGAGGACATTTGCATAGTGATAAAAGGAATCCTCCTCTAGTACAAAGTATTCAGTTTTGTTTGTATTGTTTTTAAAGTACTCAATCGCTTTTAACTCATAGCTATTTGCCGAGTTTTTCAGATTTCTAGCTCTATCAGATACTGTCCTTATGGTGATGTTAAAAGCATTTATTTTTGAGAAGAGTTCTGATATGGGTTTAGATGAGTATGCTGGAAGTGCTGGGAGTGTTCTTTTGCTGATTTGTAAAGTGTTATTTAAAAAAAGTTTTTGATAATAGTCTCTATGAACAAAGGCATAAGCATTGAGTACTTGCGCTTCATTCTTGGCAAAGAAAGAGAATCTTTCTTTGATATCTGTATAAGTATACGAGATTCTAAAAATTATTACAATAAGAAAAACAATTGGAATAAGTTGAAGAACTTTTTTGTTAAATAACTGATACATGGCATTATAATAGCTAAAATAAGTTTAAGGGAGGATTCTGCGACTTTGATAATAGTTTTGTTTCCAGTAAGGGTTATGGATACTCGAGATTGTAACCCCTTGACTTGTTGAGGCGTGAACAAAGGCGCCATCTTCTATCATGATGCCGACATGTCGTATATTCCACCCTGTTTTAAAAAATATCATATCACCAACTTGGAGCTCTTTTTTTGTTATCTTTTGTCCGATTTGCAGTTGCTTTATCGTTGTGCGTGGAACTCTTAGTCCAAAAGCGTCGTAGTATACTTGTTGGATAAACGAGGAGCAGTCTACTCCATTATGACTTACTCCACCAAGTTTATAGGGCGTACCCTGCCATTTCTCATACTCTTGAAATAATACTTGAGTTTTGTAGTTGATATTGTTGTTTACACTTTGTGTAGTGTTTGTATCGATAGGTGTAAGCATAAGAGGTTTCTTAGGGGGAGTGTAGGCTTTATGTCCACGAGTTGAACATCCACAAATAAAGAGGATGCTAAGGCTAAAAGAAAGGACTACAAGGGGTCGCATCTATGATGAAATCTTTATAATAGCATTTGAAAATATAACCCCATCTATACCACTTAGGGCAAATGACTCTATCTCCTCTTCCTTTTGGATGTGCACTAAGACTTTAGCATCGTAAAGGTATTCGTTAGCAAGTTTTTGTACAGAGTGTGCGAGCTCTTTGTCTACAAGGATAAAAGAAGCACCAAGACTAGAGGCATAGACAGCTTGCGTTATGCTTTTGACACCCAAAGCAAAAGAGAGGTTGTTGTCGCGTGCATGATTAATAGTCTCTAAGTTTTCTTCATCAAATTCTAAGTAGAGAGTTGAAGCGGGTGGGGTCTTGTTAATCGCATCTATATTTGCTACATGGTAGATACTTTGCGAAGGTATAAACCTATGACCTATAATAATCAAGAGTGTGCCTTTGAGACACACTCACTGCTACAGTAGTACTTATTTCCACTGAGTATTCCATCATCAACTTCAAAATAGATGCTACAAACAGGGCACTCTATCATATCATCGCCTTGAAGTGGTGTTTGTTTTTTGTTAAATTTGTCTTTGTTCTCTTGTGTTAGGGCTGGTTTTTTCTTTATAAAAAAGAAATAGACAAAGCCAATAACTCCAATTATTAGTAATAGTTTCATAATCATTATATATCTTCTCCGATTAATAGATAGTGTCTGTGTGGTTTTTTGATGATTTTATAGTTCATACTATCATCTACTTCATTGTAAACATTTTCACCCTTGTAAAAAAGGATTTTTGAGTTTTTATCTCTAAAGTTTTTACTAAGCTCTAGTAACATTTGTGTATCTGTTACAGCACGCGATGTCACTAAGTCAAATACTTCACTTTGCATATCTTGTACTCTTTTTTTTACAACTTTTACATTGTTTAGTTCTAAGTCTGCTTTGACAAACTGTAAAAAAGAAGCTCTCTTAGCAAGTGGTTCGGCAAGTGTAACTTGCGTATTTGGAAGGGCAAGGGCAAGTATCATCCCTGGAAATCCTGCACCAGTTCCAATATCTAGTAAGTTTTTTACATTAGGTAAAAATGTAACAGGATAGAGTGAGTCATAGATAAACTCATCTACCATCTGCGGCGTCTTAGCCCCTGTTAAGTTGTGGATATTATTCCATTTATGTAAAAGTTCTTTATATTTTTGTATCTTCGTAAAAAAATCATCAGGAAGCGAGATGTTTTCACTCAATATTTGCTGTTTTAAATCCATAAACGTATTTTATCTAAAAACGATTTATAAATCGTGGTAAAACATAAAGCTGTCTCTTTTTTCTTTTGCTTTATACATAGCCATGTCTGCAAATTTTATCAAAGAACTTTCATTTGTTGCGTCCATGGGACATTGTGCTATACCAACACTTGCAGAGATGAAAAAAATGTGTCCATCTATCTCCATCTCCCTTCGCACACTTTGTATGATTTTTTTTGCAACTATGCTCGAAGAGTGACTGTCTTTTATCTCTCGTATAATGATGACAAACTCATCCCCACCTATACGTGCAAGAGTATCTTCATCCCTTATAGAATCTTGGAGTCTTTTAGATGCCTCTATAAGCACTTTATCCCCTATATCATGGCCAAGGGAATCATTTATTTGCTTAAATTTGTCTAAGTCTATAAATAAAAGAGCAAAATTTTCTTTATTTCTAGCAGATGATTTGAGAGCTTGAGAAAGTCTGTCTTTAAATAAAGCACGATTAGGTAGCCCTGTGAGTATATCGTGATTTACTTGGTACTGGAGTTTATTTTCTAGTTCTACTATCTCTGTGATATCTGTATCAAACAGAACAAAACACTCTTTAGAGTTGTATACCAATGGGTGGATATAGGCTTGGACATAATAGTTTGAACCATCTTTCCTTTTGTGTATAGTTCTATTGATTGTAAAACCATTCTCAAGGGCCATATTTTGGATTCTTTTTGCCTGTGCTTTTGTGAGATTAAGATTAGTATCTAGAGTACTCATAGTTAAAAGCTCTTCATAGCTATACCCAAGAGCATCAACTGCCCCTTGATTTGCATAAACATACCTATAAGTATCTTTTTCTATAATATAGATTTCATTTGATGAGTGTTTTATAAGGTTTGATAACTCTTGGGAATGTCTTTTTAGCTTTAGCTGTTCTGTAATATCTTGAATAGAACCAACTATCTTAATAGGTTGATCCTCATCAAATATAACCTTCCCGCTATAAATAACATCTATTATTTTTCCATCACTTTTTGTTTTGAGTTTTACTTGTACTTTTGATATAGTTTTTGTAGCGATAGCCTTAGCAATAGCATCATCAATCTGCTCAATATAATTGTCAACAAGTAGGGAGGCAAGTAGCTCTTTGCTTGGTAAATCCACACCTTTTTCAATCCCATATATTTTATATAGGTTGTCTGAATACGATACTGTATTTTCAAGAATGTTTAATTCCCAGCTTCCAAGATTAGAGAGTTCCTCTATCTGGTTGATACTTTCTTCTCGTGCTATTACTTGTTGTAGTGCTATATCTAGTTCGTGTTTACAGTTTTTTACTGGCATTTAGTGTCCTTTAGTTTTTTCTAAATATCTTGCAATGCTATGAGTCCATGATGCTTAGGTGTAAACTTTTTATCTTTGTTCATAAGTTTAACATATGTTACTAAAGATAAATTTAAGGAAAAATTTAAGAACGAAAATTGCTTTGAGAGGGAAAAGATACTAAAGGTGTCCTAAACATTATGAATATATAGTCGATATAGGGATAGAATAAAAGGAAGATTAGATGATAAAATTTAAGTATATGTTGATGCTTACTTTACTCAACGTAGGATTTTTGAGTGCTACAACACTACAAACAAGTGATGATTTAAACAATTTAGAGATAGTGACAGATAGTGATTGCGAGAAAAAATATACGGGTTCTCAAACAGTCCAACCTGAGGTTCCAGTAACACCAAAGACCCAAGAGGTAGAGACGGTTAACTACACCCTAAGTGGATGCAATGATTCAAGCTCTTTTCCCGTAACAGTACGCTCACATAAAAGACAAGGGGAGTAGATATGTCAAAACTATTTCTAAACATATTTATAACATCAAGTTTCTTAGCATCATTGGTATACGGTGGAGACTTTTCATATGAAAGTAATGTAAAAACATATAAAGATAATGTAGGTCGTGTTAACGTAGCTGGATATGTAAATAGAATAGCTAGTTCCATAGCAGAGCAACTTGGACAAAATAAAAACTTTGATAACTTTGAAGATACACCCATAGCTATTATGTCTATAGTAGATATGAATGATTTTAAAAAGACAAGTCCTATCGCTAAAAGAATTAGCGAAAATCTTATTCATGAGATGCATGTGCGTGGTTATAAGGTAGTAGACTATAAGGCTATGTGTAAGATAGAGATAGACAAAAATGGTGATTATGTTTTTTCTCGCGCTATAGCTGACTTACAAAATCAAAGAACGATAGTGTATGCACTCTCAGGAACGTATACAAACTACAAAGATGGTATGGCTATAAACATTAGAATTATAGATATAAAAACAAGTATAGTGCTTTCAACTGCACAGGTATTTGTCCCTAAAAAAGTTTTAAAAAGCATCAACAGAATGTACACTAAAAATACATGGTTTACATCAGCTTCTGAGAAAATACCAAGCGTCACTAATTCAGTGATGATAGAGGGAAGAAAATGAGATATTTTGCATTGTTTTTAGTGCCAGCATTGTTTTTCGTTGGCTGTGGAGAAGAACCACAACCTGATGTAGTCCCTGTTGTAGTGAGTGAGGTGGTACCAGAACCAGAACCTGTTGTAGTCTTGCCAAAACTACCCCTTACTATGAAGATGATTCATGCGCTCAATCTATCTTCACAAGATATTTGCAACTTACAGCTGTACACTTCACATGATATTGAGCTCCAAAGAAAGATTCCAGCATCCTCCTCAAGTATCGATAATGGTGTCTTAGTAGTCAATAATGAAGATAAAATTTTGCGTATGGTTATTAAAAAAGGTACACCATGTATAGCGATAGAGGCTGAAGATAATTACATCGTAGTGAAGTTTAGTGAAAACTTTACACTTACATTTATGTATACACGTGGAAAAAAAGATCTCTTTTTACTAACTGCTAACAAATGGAAAAACGGGAAGGGAAGCTTAGTCATAAATGAGAAAGAGTATGAAGCAGTTGGCACAAGTGGTCAAGCCTATCTTATGTTAAGTAAGAAAGATATGGATAATTCAGATGAAAAAGAGACTATTATAGAGGGCTCTTTTATAGAATCTCATTAAGGTAAATAGTTAAAGAATATGTCCCATCTCATCCTTCTTTACCCCAAGATAATCTTCATTATGTTCGTTTGAATCCATTACGATAGGAACCCTTTGGACAACTTCTATAGTTTTTAAAGAAGAGATTTTATGAGGGTTGTTTGTGAGTAGTTTTATTTTTTTATTTTGAAGCGATTGAGTATAAAAGGAACCATGCCATAATTTAATCTTTAAAATGGTAAAATTTTGCAAAATTATGTCCAAATAAGGTTTAAAAGATTTCGCAGAACTCGGTTAAATAAGCACTTACGTGCCTTAGTTGGGGAAACTCATGTGAGTGTAAATGATTTTATTTATCCATTGTTTATTCGCTCAGGTTAAAGAAATAAAAACAGAAGTGGCATCAATGCCTGGTGTATTTCAGATGAGGCTCAAGGTGCCGATATACTCATGGTAAAACCAGCGCTTGCATATTTGGATATAGTACGAGAGATTAAAGATGCAATTTCTCTTCCTATGGCTGTTTACAATGTAAGTGGAGAATATGCGATGTTAAAGTTTGCTGGAATGAATAACTTGATAGATTATGACAGGGTGGTTATGGAGACTATGGTTAGTTTTAAGCGCGCAGGAACTGATATTATCATCTCCTGCCATGCAAAAGAAGTGGCAAAAATGCTACAAAGAGTTTAGTATGAATTTTAAAAGTTTTTTAGTAGATTACGGAGAGAGAGTTCCCGGCTACGGGGTAACTGTTATAAACGAAAGAGAAGCAAAAGCAGCTGCAGGAATACTTTTTGGGCTAGGGCTTATGGTCTTTTTTGTAGGTATCGGATATAACCATGTGATTGTTGCTAGAGTGTATCTAGCATTTTTGTTTATTGATTTTTCTGCTAGGGTTATCAGCCCAAAATACTCTCCCTCTATGCTTCTTGGAAAATTTGCTGTTAGAAATCAAAAACCAGAATATGTAGGCGGTTTGCAAAAGCGTTTTGCATGGATGCTGGGTTGGATTATATCTTTACCTATGATGTACTGGTTTGTCCTTCAATGGGATATCACTTTTTATAAGGTTATGATTTGTGCCTTGTGTCTTAGTCTGATGTTTTTAGAAGCATCATTTTCTATATGTGTAGGTTGTATGATTTATAAGATGTTTACAGGAGCAGATCCTGCTCATTGTCCAGGCGGTGTTTGTGAAATTAAAGTGAAAGAACCGATTCAAAGGTTTAATCCTCTTCAAGCTATTATCGCTATTGTAACAGCAGGAGCATTGATAACTGGTATATATCTCTTTTTAGCTAAAACAGAATCAAAAACATTTTTTGGTGAATTTTTACATGATTTAGTTTTGAGTGATGCACAACTGCAAGAAGAAAAAGATTTACTTTTTGAAAAGCAAGCAGCGAGTGAATTTGGTGATGACGATGAAGAAGACGATGAGGACTATTAATCTGCAAAAGTAATTTTAAAGCTAATTACTATAAAATTATAGCTTAGATAAAATATTTGGGATAAAACATGAGACATTTTTTAACACTTAAAGACTTTACAAAAGAGACTTAATAGTAAATATGGGTGCATAAAACACCTGGAGTGTTCATGGTGGTTCTACCTACAACACAATTTTTTTAGAAAAAAACTTTTAAGTCTTAATTAAAATGTTTTTTAAAATAAGTCAGAATTTATGAGGTTAGGATTGGTTAAAACAAAAAGAGCAAGAGAGAATGAAAGCCTTATATAAAGGGTTGATAACCTATTTTAGGGAATAGGCAAGAAGTGCTTATAGCAGATGTCCCATCTCATCTTTTTTAACATCTAAGTAGTCTTTGTTAAAATCATTAGACTCCATTACTATTGGAAGTCTCTCAACTATATCAATGTCACTGATAGAGTTTACCTTGTCTGGGTTATTTGTCAAAAGTTTTATCTTATGGATGTTAAAGTGATGGAGTATCTCAGTCACTATCTCATAGGTTCGCTCATCCGCTTCAAACCCAAGTTGGTGATTTGCTTCAATGGTATTGAGCCCACCATCTTGAAGAGCATAAGCATTTATCTTGTTAAAAAGTCCAATATTACGACCCTCTTGACGAAGGTATATCACCATGCCATTAGTTTGTGAGGCTAATTTGAGAGCATACTCAAGTTGGTCACGGCAGTCACATTTAAGAGAACCGATGGCATCACCAGTGAGGCATTCAGAGTGAACACGAACTATGGGTACATCAGACATAGTACCAGTGTAGATGACAAGATGTTCTTTTTCGCCTTCTTTAAAAGCTTTCACTTTAAAGGTACCAAATCGTGAAGGTAAGTTGGCTTCGTTAGAGATATTTATGTTCATTAATTATATTCCAAGTTAAAAAGGGTAAAATTTTGGAAATTATAGCGAAAATATTAGGAAATGACCATGTTTGACAGATTTAGAAGAACGAGAATAAATCCAACCTTAAGAGCCTTAGTACGTGAGACATCCGTAAGTGCAGATGATTTTATCTATCCCCTTTTTGTAAGAACAGGCTCGGGTATCAAAACTGAGGTCGATTCTATGCCTGGTGTATACCAAATGTCTTTAGATGAAATCTTAAAAGAGTGTGCGCATTTACAAACTTTGGGATTAAACTCTATCATCCTTTTTGGGATACCTGATGTTAAAGATTCTATTGGGAGTGATTCATTATGTGAACATGGCATCATAGCAAATGCAGTTCGTGAGGTTAAAAAAGCATATCCAGATATGTTTGTAGTGACTGACCTTTGTTTCTGTGAGTATACTGACCACGGTCATTGTGGTATCATAGATGAAAAAGATACCATTAACAATGATGCTACCCTTGAGATATCTGCACAACAAGCTATCATTCACGCAAAAGCAGGTGCTGATATGATAGCACCATCTGGGATGATGGATGGAATTATCCAAACATTAAGAGAAGCTCTAGATGGCGCTGGGTATGAGAACTTACCTATCATGTCATACTCCACAAAATTTGCAAGTGGCTACTATGGTCCATTTCGTGATGTAGCTGAGTCAACTCCAAGTTTTGGTGACCGTTCGTCTTATCAGATGGATCCAGCAAATCGTCGTGAAGCTATAGCTGAGTCTGTGAGTGATGAGCTACAAGGCGCAGATATACTTATGGTAAAACCTGCTCTTGCTTACTTAGATATCGTTCGTGAGATAAAAGATGCAACTTCTCTTCCTATGGCAGTGTACAATGTAAGTGGCGAATATGCGATGCTAAAGATGGCAGGGATGAATGACCTTATAGACTATGAGAGAGTTGTGATGGAAACGATGGTTGCTTTTAAGCGTGCAGGTGCTGATATTATCATCTCGTATCATGCTAAAGAAGTTGCACTAATGCTTCAAAATAAGGTATAATACTCGCTTTTTAAAATACAGTTATTAAATAATTTCTCGCCAAAGGCGAAGCTTTAGTGACTGAGTATTATCTGGACTAGTTCAGATTATACGAGATTTACATAATAGGATTTAGCTTGAGACATTTTTTAACATTCAAAGATTTTACAAAAGAAGAGATATTAGAGATTATAGATATCGGTCTTGAGATAAAACAAAATCTTAAAAAGGGCATTTATAAAAAAGAGCTAGATATGCAAACTCTTGGCATGATTTTTGAGAAAAGTTCAACTCGAACTCGTGTAAGTTTTGAAACTGGAATGTTTCAACTAGGTGGTCACGCTTTATTTCTCTCAAATCGCGACATTCACTTAGGTCGTGGGGAACCTGTAAAAGATACTGCTCGTGTTATCAGTAGTATGTGTGATATGGTAATGATACGAACTTTTGAACACACTATGATAGAGGAATTTGCTGCTTACTCTAGTGTACCTGTTATAAATGGTCTTACAGATAGCTATCATCCTGTACAACTTTTAGCGGATTATATGACACTCGTTGAGCATAAATGTGCAGATAATATAATAGCTGCTTATGTGGGCGATGGAAATAATATGACACACTCTTGGATGATGCTAGCTGCCAAACTTGGCTTTGAACTTCGCATTGCTACACCAAAAGGGTATGAAGTAGATGCTAAGATTTTAGCTCAAGCTCTTGAGATAGCTAAAGAGAGTGGGGCAGTTATCACAACAACCAATGACCCTAAAGTTGCTGTCAACGGAGCAACAGTTGTAACAACAGATACATGGACCTCTATGGGGCAAGAGGAGCAAAAGCAAGAGCGTATTAAAATTTTTCAAGGTTTTATGGTTGATGATGCTTTAATGTCTCATGCAAAGGATGATGCTAAGTTCTTACACTGCCTTCCAGCTTATAGAGGTTTAGAAGTAAGTGAAGAGATATTTGAAAAACATTCAAAAATTGTCTTTGATGAAGCCGAAAATAGACTTCATGCACAAAAAGGTTTAATGGTTTGGCTCACTAAACAGTAACTAGTTAATAA
>Ga0256840_1002551_pt1 | contig 15888 bp, 19 predicted proteins | sample 355202metaG_FD_185969 | JGI IMG/M metagenome (GOLD analysis project Ga0256840, IMG submission 185969) | Hydrothermal vent microbial communities from Mid Atlantic Ridge, Atlantic Ocean - 355-202 | ecosystem: Environmental > Aquatic > Marine > Hydrothermal vents | place: Atlantic Ocean: Mid... | reverse complement strand
AAAAGAGACACTTGAGGACTTAGGGTCTAAAGTTTTTCTTAAATGGCCTAATGATTTGTACCTAAATGAAGAAAAAATTGGAGGTATGATAACAAATATTGTAAATGATGTTATTGTATGTGGTGTTGGTTTAAATTTAACAAAATCCTCAGATGGCTTTGCATGCTTAGATTTAGAGCTAGATAAAAATATTATACTAAAAAGTTATTTTAAAAAAATAGAAAAAAAACTATCATGGAAGCAAGTTTTTAGCAAATATAAGATAAACTTTTGTACAAATCAAAATTTCTTCACATATATAAAAGGGATAAAAGTTTCACTTAATGAAGCAGTCCTCCAAAATGATGGAAGTTTGAATATTAATGGCGAGAGGATATATAGTTTAAGATGAGTGAAGTAATCGTAATTGCAAATCAAAAAGGTGGGGTTGGTAAAACAACAACAGCTGTTAACTTAGCCGCATCACTTGCAGTAGCAGAGAAAAAAGTACTCTTAATAGATTCAGACCCTCAAGCTAATGCAACAACTTCATTTGGTTTTCATCGTAATGATTATGAGTTTAATATTTATCATGTGCTAATTGGTACAAAAAAGCTAAAAGATATCATTTTAAAGTCAGACCTACCGACTCTTCACTTAGCCCCATCAAACATAGGTTTAGTTGGAATTGAGAAAGAGTATTATGATACAGACAAAGCAAAAGGACGTGAACTCGTTCTTAAAAATGCTATAGCTAATGTTAAAAAAGATTATGACTATATCATTATAGACTCACCACCAGCACTTGGACCCATGACTATAAATGCACTCTCAGCATCAAACTCAGTTATCATTCCTATTCAGTGTGAGTTTTTTGCACTAGAGGGTCTAGCACAGCTTTTAAATACTGTTAAACTTGTTAAGAAATCTATAAATCCAAAACTGAGTGTAAAAGGCTTTTTACCTACAATGTTCAGCTCTCAAAATAACCTTTCAAAACAGGTTTTTGCAGACTTGAAACAGCATTTTAAAGGAAAGTTTTTTAAAGATGAGAATGGTAAATATATAGTAGTTCCAAGAAATGTAAAACTAGCAGAAGCACCATCTTTTGGTAAACCTGCAATCCTTTATGATGTAAGATCAAGCGGTTCAATCGCTTATCAAAATTTAGCACAGGCGATAATTAAATAATGAAGACACAAAAATTAGGACGAGGGCTTGATGCCCTTTTAGGCGAAATGGATGAAGCATATGAGAACGAAGGTTCTAAGAGAGATATGGTTTTAGAAATTCCCCTCAAAGATATTAGACCAAACCCTTTTCAGCCCCGAAAAACTTTTGATGAAGTGGCATTATTAGAACTTGCTGAGTCTATTAAAGAAGATGGTTTGCTCCAACCAATTGTTGTCACAGAAGATATAGATGGTTATGTTCTTATAGCAGGGGAGAGAAGATTTCGTGCAAGTAAGTTAGCAAAACTCAAAGAGATACGTGCCGTTGTATTAAATTCTGATGAGCAAAAAATGCGTCAGTTTGCATTGATAGAAAATATTCAGCGTGAAGAATTAAACTCGATTGAACTTGCAGATGCTTACGCGGAACTGATTAAGTTACATGAGTTGACACATGATGAACTTGCAACAATGGTGCATAAAAGTAGAACACACATAACAAACTCTTTAAGATTACTCCAGCTCTCAACTAAAACACAAAAAGCACTCCTAGAGAAAAAGATTTCAGCAGGACATGCAAAAGTTTTAGTGGGTCTTGATGATAAACAACAACAAGTGATTGTAAACTCTATCGTAGGACAAAAACTGAGTGTACGAGAAGTTGAAGCTATGATAAAGTCAATGAAAGTAAGTGATAAACCACTTATTACAAAAAGACCAGAAGAGACTTACAACTTTGATAATTTAAAAAAGAGACTCCAATATTTTGGATTAAAATCAAAAACGAGTAAAAAAACACTGACAATAGAATTTTCAAGTGAAGAAGAAATTGAAGATTTTTTGTCACATCTTAGGGACTAAATCCTAAATTTATAAATTTTTTCTTTCATTTAACTATCCTTTCAATTTAATCATAGTATAATCTCGCAACTTTTAGGAGGTGCTATGTTAGATATAAATCCAATACTACTCTTGGTTACATTTGTTGTATTTGTTTCGCTTATAGCCGTTCTAAATAGTTGGCTTTATAATCCACTGTTTAGTTTTATGGATAAGCGCGATGACGACATTAAAAAAGACCTTGCAAAAACAGGTTCTAATGACGATGAAATCAATGCTCTTAACGAAAAAGCTAATTCAATAATTATGACTGCTAAACTAGAAGCTGCGGCCCTAAGAGAAAAAGTTATAACAGATGCTAAGGAATTAGCAGAGAGTAAGTTAGACGCAAAACGTGCTGAACTTGCTAGTGAATATTTAGAGTTTGAGCAATCACTCTCTAAGGCTAAGATAGAGTTGACTTCAGACCTTATGTCTGAAGTTCCGGTGTTTAAAGAAGCTGTTAAAGCTAAATTTAGTCAAATATAAGGGTGTAATGTGAGTAGAATTTTAGTACTAATGCTAATGATATCAACTTATGCATTTGCATCTGAAGCTGGGCACGGTGAGAGTGATATTGTACAACGTACAGTAAACTTTTTACTATTTGCTGGGCTTGTTTGGTACCTAGTTGGAGAACCAGCAAAGAATTTCTTTGCTTCAAGAAGTCAAGCAATTGCTGATGAATTGAAAAAGGTTCAAGAAAAACTTAATGAATCAGTTGCTCTTAAAAAAGAGGCACTTGCTAAAATCTCTGATGCAGAAAAATTTGCACAAGAGTTAGTAGTAACTTCTAAAAAAGAGAACAAGATTTTAAATGACAACATTATGACTCAATGTGAGTCAGACTTAGAAACATTAACTAAGCAAGGCTCTTCTACAAGAGATTATGCTCAAAGAAAAATGATTCGTGATGTTGTTGAAGATGTAATTACAGAGACTCTTGCTCAAAGTTCAGGTGACTTTGATAAAGAAGCTATGGCTAATGTTATTTTGAAGAAGGTTGCTTAAATGGAAGAACTGATTGCAAAAAAATATATCAAAGCTTTAAATGCAGGTTCAGATTTAGCTACGATGCAAAGTGTTTGTGAAGTTTTTTCTGTATTAGCAGACTCATTTACAGATGATAAATTTGTAAGTATTGTTGCTAACCCACATGTAAACGCATCAGATAAGTACGGCATTCTTTTAGATGCAGTAAAGTCAGCACAGTCTGAACAGATTAATAACTTAATTAAACTTTTAGTTGAGAATAAGCGTATTAATATAATTCCTGCTATTGCAAGTCAATTAAAAAAAGATATAGCAAACTCTACTAAGACTTATGAAGGAATTATTTACAGCGATAGTGATATTGATGCTAAAGTAATTACAGAATTAAGTAATGGTTTAAATAATAAGTTTAACTCTACTATTACTTTAACATTTATAAAGAATGACTTTAATGGTATTAAAGTAGAAGTGGTAGGTCTGGGTATTGAGATTAATTTCTCTAAAGATAGAATCGATAGTCAAATGATAGAACATATCATTAAAGCAATTTAACTTGATAAGAGGAGAACAATAGTGGTAGCAAAAATCCAAGCTGATGAAATCAGCTCAATAATTAAAGAACGTATTGATAACTTTGAATTAAGTGTTGATATAAATGAAACAGGTAAGATTGTTTCTTATGCTGATGGTGTTGCACAAGTTTACGGACTTAGCAATGTTATGGCAGGAGAAATGGTAGAATTTGAAGATACAAACGGGACTCAAGGTCTTGTTATGAACCTTGAAGAGAGTGCTGTAGGTGTTGTTATACTCGGTGCTGGTACTGAACTTCGCGAAGGTATGAGTGTTAAGCGTTTAGGAAAACTTTTACGTGTTCCTGTAGGTGATGCACTTCTTGGTCGTGTTGTTAATGCACTTGGTGAGCCAATAGATGGAAAAGGTCCAATTGAAACTACTGAAACTCGTTTCGTAGAAGAAAAAGCACCTGGAATCATGAATCGTAAATCTGTTCATGAGCCTCTTGCAACTGGAATTAAAGCAATTGATGCTCTTGTTCCAATTGGTCGTGGTCAACGTGAGCTTATCATTGGTGACAGACAGACTGGTAAAACTACAGTTGCAATAGATACTATCATTAACCAAAAGGGTAATGGTGTTTCTTGTGTATATGTAGCAATCGGTCAAAAAGAGTCAACTGTTGCACAAATTGTTCGTCGTTTAGAAGAGCATGGTGCACTTGAATATACAATCGTTGTATCTTCAACAGCTGCTGAAGCTGCTGCTCTTCAATTCTTAGCTCCATATACTGGTGTTACTATGGGAGAATATTTCCGTGATAACGCTAGACATGGTCTAATTGTTTATGATGATTTATCTAAGCATGCAGTTGCATACCGTGAAATGTCACTTATTCTTCGTCGTCCTCCAGGTCGTGAAGCTTACCCTGGTGATGTTTTTTATGTTCACTCTCGTTTACTTGAGCGTGCTGCAAAGATGTCTGATGAAGAGGGTGCAGGTTCGCTTACTGCTCTTCCAATTATTGAAACACAAGCGGGTGATGTTGCGGCATACATTCCAACAAATGTTATTTCAATTACAGATGGTCAAATTTTCTTAGAGACTGACCTTTTCAACTCGGGTGTTCGTCCAGCAATCAATGTTGGTCTTTCAGTTTCTCGTGTTGGTGGTGCTGCTCAGATTAAAGCTACTAAGCAAGTTGCTGGTACACTTCGTCTTGATCTTGCACAGTACCGTGAACTTCAAGCATTTGCACAATTTGCATCTGATCTTGATGCTGTTTCTCGTCAACAACTTGAGCGTGGTCAAAGAATGGTAGAGGTTCTTAAACAAGGTCCTTTCTCTCCAATTCCTGTTGAGAAGCAAGTTGCTATTATTTTTGCTGGAAATGAAGGTTTCTTAGACGATATGGATGCATCTAATGTAGTTCGTTTTGAAGCTGAAATGTATCCATTTATTGAAGCATCTTATCCTCAAATATTTGAGAATATTAGAAGTAATTCAAAAGTTGATGATGATACAAAAGCATTATTAATAAAAGCTCTTGAAGAGTTCAAAGCTAGCTTTATAGCTAACTAAGGGATTATTCAATGGCAAACTTGAAAGATATTCAAAGACAGATAAAGAGTGTTTCTAACACTCAAAAGACAACACGTGCGATGAAGCTAGTTTCAACTGCTAAACTTCGCCGTGCAGAAGAGCTAGCACGTCGCTCTCGTCTTTATGCTCAAAAAATGAATCAGGTGATTGCCGAAATAGCTGGACGTATAAACTGTGCCAAAGTTGGAGGGATTGAAAATCGTTGTTTTAACAAGATTGAAAACCCAAAAATGGTGGACATTGTTTTTGTAACTGCTGATAAAGGTTTATGTGGTGGTTTTAATATTAAGACTATTAAAGCTGTTAAAACCCTCATTAAAAGTTATAAAGAGAAAAATGTAAAAGTACGTTTACGTGGTATCGGTAAAAAAGGTGTAGAATTTTTTAAATACAATGAAGTTGAACTTTTCGACTCTGTTGTAAATTTAAGCTCTAAGCCTGATAAAGCTAGATCTGATGAGTACATTAGAACATCTATCATGGACTTTAAAGATGGAAAAACTGATGCTCTACACATCATATATAACGGGTACAAAAACATGATAACTCAAGAGTTACATGTTAACAAAATACTACCTATTGATACAGATGAATTTGAGTGTGAAGATTCTCACAGTTCTATGTTAGAAATTGAAGCACAAAATGAAGAAGTTATGCTTGATTCATTAGTAAATAAATATGTTGATTACAACATGTATTATGCACTTATTGATTCACTTGCAGCAGAGCATTCGTCTCGTATGCAAGCGATGGATACAGCTACAAACAATGCAAAAGAGATGGTTAAGTCTCTTAACGTGAAGTTTAACAAAGCTAGACAAGCATCTATTACTACAGAACTAATAGAGATTATTAGTGGTGTGGAGTCGATGAAATAATGGAGAATAATATGATTGGAAAAATTAGCCAGGTAATGGGCCCGGTTGTTGATGTTGATTTCGATGGTTACTTACCAGTAATTAACGAAGCAATTGAAGTGAAAGTTAGTTTAGAGGGTAGTGAACATCGTTTAGTTCTTGAAGTTGCTGCTCACTTAGGTGATGGTCGTGTTAGAACGATTGCTATGGATATGAGTGAAGGTTTAGTACGTGGTATGAATGCTACTGCTACTGGTGCTCCTATCAAAGTTCCTGTTGGAGATAAAGTACTTGGTCGTATTTTTAACGTTATCGGTGAGACTATCGATGGTGGTGATCAAATTACAGATTCTGATACTTGGTCAATTCACCGTGCTCCACCACCACTAGTTGATCAATCAACTACTACTGAAATGTTTGAAACAGGTATCAAAGTTGTTGATTTACTTGCTCCTTACTCTAAAGGTGGTAAAGTTGGTTTATTTGGTGGTGCTGGTGTTGGTAAAACAGTTATCATCATGGAGCTTATTCACAATGTTGCACACGGTCATGACGGTTTATCTGTTTTTGCTGGTGTTGGTGAGAGAACTCGTGAAGGAAATGACCTTTACTACGAGATGAAAGATTCTAATGTACTTGACAAAGTTGCACTGTGCTACGGTCAAATGTCTGAGCCTCCAGGTGCACGTAACCGTATCGCACTTACTGGTATTACTATGGCTGAGTACTTCCGTGATGAGAAAGGTCTTGATGTTCTTATGTTCATTGACAATATCTTCCGTTTTGCTCAATCAGGTTCTGAAATGTCAGCACTTCTTGGTCGTATTCCATCAGCTGTTGGTTACCAACCAACTCTTGCTCGTGAAATGGGTGCACTACAAGATAGAATTACATCTACGAACACTGGTTCTATTACTTCTGTTCAAGCGGTATACGTACCTGCAGATGATTTAACTGACCCGGCTCCTGCTTCTGTTTTTGCTCACTTAGATGCAACTACAGTTCTTAACCGTAAAATTGCTGAAAAAGGTATTTATCCTGCAGTTGATCCACTTGATTCAACTTCAAGATTACTTGATCCACAAATTGTTGGTGAAGAGCATTACACTGTAGCTCGTGGTGTACAAACTACACTTCAAAAATACAAAGACCTTCAAGATATCATTGCGATTCTTGGTATGGATGAGCTTTCTGAAGATGACAAAAATGTTGTTGAACGTGCTCGTAAAATTGAGAAATTCCTTTCTCAGCCTTTCTTCGTTGCTGAAGTATTTACTGGTGCTCCTGGTAAGTATGTTAAACTTGAAGATACTATCAAAGGTTTCAAGGGTATTTTAGCAGGTGAGTATGATCATATGTCTGAAAATGCATTCTACATGGTAGGAAGTATGGACGAAGCTATCGCTAAACAAGAGAAAATCAATAACAAGTAATTGTTATTAAAAGGACTATAATGGATAAGTTTAAACTTGAAATCCTAACTCCAAATGGCGAAATCTTTGATGGTGAAGTAGTTAGTGTTACTTTACCAGGTGAAGAGGGCGAATTTGGTGTTCTTGCAGGACATGCATCATTAACAACACTTTTAACAAGTGGTGTAATAGATGTTGAAAAAGAAGACAAAACAGTTGAAGCAATTGTTATTAACTGGGGTGTTGTTCAAGTAGACGAAGGAAAAGTGATTATTTTAGTTGAAGGTGCTGCGGCTATCCGTGGTGCTGATGAAGCTGAGATTGCACAAGCTCTAGAAGATGCTAAAAAACTTATAAGTGATGTTGCAGACTCTAGTTCAGCAATCGCTTCTGTTTCAGCTAAAATTGAGTCAGCTGCTCAAAGACTCATATAAGTAAATGTTAAACAACTTAATAGATTTTTATCTTAAAAGTCATCCTGTTACAATAGGTGTACTCGCTTTATTAGCGGTATATTTTATTGTCCTTAACTGGGTGTTCTTTTATAGATACTTTTCTATTAGTGCTTGGTTAAATAATGAAAGTAACTCACTTGATTCACTTCTTATGGGTGCTAGTACTGTAAATGAAAACTCTTTTTTAAATAATTTTATCAAAACAAGTAATAATATTTCAAAAGAAGTTTTAGCCCTAGGTATGATGGCTGCAACAAAAGAAGCAACAAAAGGACTCTCAATTCTTTCTATATTTGCTTCTACAACTCCTTTTATTGGTCTTTTTGGAACAGTAGTTTCAATTCTTGACACCTTTACTCATATAGGTCAAAGTAGTGGTAGTATGTCTATAATTGCAAGTGGTGTTTCAGATGCTCTCATCGCAACAGCAGCAGGTATTTTTGTGGCTATTTTTGCTTATACTTATCATCAGGTACTCAAGAGAAAATCTTTTGAACTTATCTCATATCTTCAAATGCAAAGTGATGCGATAATAGCTCGTAAGGTGTAGATGTGTTATATGATTGGGATGATAAACCAGAGTTAAATATTACACCCCTTGTTGATGTTATGCTTGTTTTACTAGCTATACTGATGGTAATCGCTCCAAATATTATTTATGAAGAAAATATTAGATTACCACAAGGTTCAACATCTCAACAACTTTCTAAAATTCCACCAGTTCACATATCTATAGATAAAGATAAAAAGATAAAAATAAACAAAGATACTTATCTTTTAAATAGTTTTGTGGATAATTTCTTTAACTACTCAAGAAAGCTTGATAAAAAAGCGACGGTACTTATTAGTGCAGATAAAAGTTTGGATTATGGTTTAGTTATGTCAATACTTGCAGCTGTAAAACAAGCTGGATTTACAGAAGTTTCGCTTGCAACCAATGGATAACAATACAAACTTTTATTTTAGTGGTTTTATTGCTTTTGCTCTTTTTACTCTTTTCTTTTTACTCTTTGCAGTACTCCTATTTAATCCTCAAAGTTCTAAAACATTTGCTTTAAAAAAAGATAAGTTTATTTCTATCTCACTCATGACTTCAAAAGTAGAAATAGCAAAAATTAAAGAACAAGCCATTGAAGAACCAGTAGGTGAGAATATAGATGTAAACAATCTGTTTTCAGATGTATGGACAAAAAAAATTACTCCTAAAAAAGTTAAACAAAAAGATTCTAAAAGACTTTTTGAGATACAAAAAAAGATTAAAACATCAAGTAAAAATGATGTGAAACCAATATCTAAACAAGTAAGTAAAGTGACAAAACAAAATTCGAGTGCGGATGAAGTTAATGAATATTTGGCTAAAATTCAAGCAATTGTTTATAGTTACTTTAGAGTTCCAGCTAACTCTGAAGGAAGTAGAGTTAAAACTGTCATAGAGTTAGATGCCTTGGGAAAGGTTTTGGACTTTAGGGTATTAAACTACTCTAACAACGATGCATTAAATGCAGAAGCTGATAAAATTAGGGAAAGGCTGATGTATGTCACTTTCCCTAAAAATCCAGAAAAAATATCAAGTAGAACTATTGTTATACTTATATCTAAGGAATAAAATTGAAGATACTATTTTCATTACTACTACTATTTAGACTCCTCTTCGCAGGTGATGCTACTATTGAAGTTATTAAACAAGTTGAGGCATTACCATCTATAGCTGTTGAAGATGCTTCGATTAGTTATAACAACACATTTAAGTTACAGTTTTTTAAAGCCCTTGTAGCTGACTTAAATGTTATTAGTCTTTTTAATGTAGATAGGTATCATAGATCCATTCATTATAATGCAACTGATGTTATGGTTGAAAATAAAAATATGAACTATGTTCTTCGATATAAGATGTATGAAGATGATTCAGGTGCACTCAATGTTGATATGAAAATTATTCAAGAAGATACGTCAGTCTTTTTAAAAAGCTATAAAGTAAGTAGACAAAATATATATATGTTTGTGAGTCATGCTATGGCTTATGATGTTAATAAGTTTATGGGAGAACCTTCAGTAGAGTGGATGAAACGAAAGGTAATATTTTCGCGTATTGTTGGACCTAAAAAAAGTGAGATTGTAATATCTGATTATTCTCTGTCATATCAGCATGTAATAGTTAAAGGTGGTTTTAATTTATTTCCTAAATGGGCGAATAAAGCACAAAATGCATTTTACTATACATCGCTTGATGGTTTAATACCAACATTAAAACATGTAGATATAAAAACATTGAAAATTTCAAGTGTTATATCTTCGGATGGTATGATGATATGTTCAGATGTAAGTCGTGATGCCAAAACACTTCTTTTAACAATGGCTAAAAATGGGCAACCAGATATTTATACCTATAATGTGGCAAGTAAAAAATATAAACGTGAAACGACATACGGTGGTATTGATGTAAATGCACAGTTTATGGATAAAAATCGTATTATTTTTATATCTTCGCGTTTAGGGTATCCAAATGTTTTTTCAAAAAGATTAGATACGAAAGAAGTAGAGCAGATGGTGTATTATGGTAAAAGCAACTCCGCATGTAGCTCAAATGGAGAATATATAGTTTATAAAGCAAGAGAAACATCAAATGCTTTTGAACGAAATACTTTCAATCTACATCTTATTTCGATGGAAACTGATTTTATTCGCCGTTTAACAGCTACTGGAGTAAATGAATTTCCTCGATTCTCAGCAGATGGTGATGCAATTCTTTTTATAAAAAACTATAAAAATCAAAGTTCAATAGGAATTATTCGTCTAAACCATAACAAAAACTATCTTTTTCCTCTAAAATATGGAAAAGTACAGTCAATGGACTGGTAAATTTAATATAAATGTTATATTTTTTGGTATAATAATTATAATTTTTAAAACTCAAAGGAAATAAAATATGAAAAACATAATAATCTCAAGTGTTGTAGTAGCACTTTTAGTGTTTAGTGGTTGTAGTTCAAAAGATGTAGCAGTAGATACTGATAAAAGTGAGCCTACGAACACATCAGAAGTACAAGAAGTTAAAGCAGTAGAAACTGAAACAGTTGCAGCAGAAGATAGTACAGTTAACTCAGGAACTCAAACATTATCACATATGAGTATGTCAGATATAGAGTCTGAACTCTCAACTGTATACTTTGATTTTGATAAGTTCAATATTACTTCTAATGCTCAAGTTAAAATTACTAAAGCTGCTGAACTAGGTAAAACAGGTGCAGCTTCATACAATGTAAAACTTGAAGGTAATTGTGATGAGTGGGGAAGTGATGAGTATAACTTTGCACTTGGCCTTAAGCGTGCAAATGCTGTTAAAAAAGCTTTAGTTGCTGAAGGAATTGAAGGTAGTCGTATCTCTATGGTTAGTTATGGTGAATCTAACCCAGTATGTGAAGACAAAACAAAAGATTGTTATGCTAAAAATCGTCGTGTAGACTTTAAACTTTTACCGTAGTTTAAACAGTAGTTATAAGAATGAAATACAGTAAGATAGTTTTACTACTCTCTGCTGTACTCCCCCTATTTTTACCTGCCGCTGAACCATCAGCATTTGGTGCAGGTGACCTCTCAAGCTCTAACCCTTATGGGCTAACATCAAATGAAAAAGTTATTTTAGATACAAAGAAAAAGCTACATACGGTTGCTGTAAAGAGTAATAATCAAGCAGATAAACTTGATTCGTTAAGAGAGAGAATAGATGGATTACAGAGTGTTATAGAGAGCCTTAGTAGACAAGCACATCAGAATAAAGTTAACTTGAAAAGCCAAACGCAAGATAATATAGTTAAGGCAAATAGTAATAGTGAATATGAAAAACGATTAAGTGAACTTGCTAAAAAGAATGAAAAAACACTGACACAACAGCAAGTCTTAATAAGTGAAATATCAACTTTAGTAGATGAAATAAATAGTAAATACATCTCAAAAAATGAGTTTAATGCTCTTGTAAAAGATGTAAACAATTTTAAAGCTCTTGTTGCTAAAGAACTTCAAAATTCTACTAAAAAAGTATCTAAGACAAAAGTAAAGAAAAAAAGTTCTGCTCAAGTTGCTACAGATGCTAAAGCTTACTTTGATAAGCAATACTATACTAAAGCAATTGCAAACTATGAATACTTAATTAGTAAAAACTATAAACCTGCATATGCACACTATATGATTGGTGAGATGAACTATAGAAGAAAGAACTATTCAAATGCAATTTCATATTTTAAAAAGAGTTCTTCGCTTTATTCAAAGGCTTCATATATGCCTAAACTAATGTTACATACAGCACTTAGTATGGAAGAAACAGGTGATTCTGGGCATGCAATTGCTTTTTTTAAAGCTATAGTTTCTAAGTATCCAAACTCTGCTGAGGCTAAAGAGGCAAAACTTTATCTTCAGCCATAATATAGAAAATTATGTTAAAATCGCGCAATTAAAACTATAAGGAAATAATGATGGCAATAGAAGCAAATCAAATCGTATCAATAGAATACGAAGTAAAAGATGGTGACAAAGTAGTAGATAGTAATATTGGTGGTGCTCCATTAGTATTTATGTTTGGTAAAGGTCAAATAATTCCAGGTTTAGAAAATGGAATAGTTAACATGACTGCTGGTGAGAAAGCTGACGTTTTAGTAGAGCCTGCTGATGCTTATGGTGAGTATAATGATGATGCTACACAAGAAGTTCCTGCTGATCAGTTCGCTGGAATTCAACTTGAACTCGGAATGACTCTTTATGGTCAAGCTGAAGATGGTGGTACTACACAAGTAACTGTAAAAGAGATTGGCGGGGACACTATAACAATTGACTTTAACCATCCACTAGCAGGAAAAACTTTAATGTTTTCTGTAACTGTAAATGACATTAGAGAAGCGACTGCTGATGAAGCAATGACTGGTATGCCAGCTGAGAACAAACCTGCTGAGGGTGAAAGCTGTGGAACAGGTTGTGGTTGCCACTAATTTCGTAACTGCTAGTGAAGCTTCCTATCAGGCTCTTAAAACAGCCACACTTTTAAAAACCTTGAATGTTAATGCTCTTATTATGGGTGAAGCAGGGGTTGGTAAAAAGTGTTTAGCTTCATTTATACTTCCAGATGCATCTATCGTTGATGCATCTCATTTTGATGAGTTACTTGTCAGTCTCGAGAGTTGTAGTGAGCTTATCATTACTAACATAGAAAACTCCCCAAATATTAAACGCCTTATCCAAACTATTAAAGAAAAACAGGTTAGGATTATTGCAACATCCAAACAAACATTTTCAAATGAATTTATTGATGATTTATTTAGTGTTAAATTTGATATTCCATCTTTAGCTAAGCGCATGGAAGATGTAGAATTATTAATAAAATTATTTGAAGCTGAAGCAGTCACACTCTTTGGTGGTGAGCAAAAAGTTGACTTAGCTGATTTTAGAGCAGATTTAAGTCAAAATGCTAAATCATTAAAGCGTCAGGTTATGGTGAGTTACTTACACCAAGATATGCAAGATAAAGAATTGATGCAGATAATTGAGAACTATTTACATGATAAAATAGGTTCTCAGAGTGACTATAGAAAGTATTTATATCTTTATGAAGCACCTTTAATACGAGCAGGTTTGGATAGATTTACTTCACAGTTACAACTATCTGATAAGCTTGGATTAAATAGAAATACATTAAGAAAAAAGATAGCAGATAACAAACAATATTTATAAAATACGAGGAGATATACATGAGTAAAATAGCAATGATTTTTGCAGGACAGGGTTCTCAAGCAGTAGGAATGGGTAAAGACTTTTATGACAATAGTGAAGTTGCACGTGAAATGTTTGCTAAAGCGGGCGAGAGAATAGGTGTAGATTTTAAAGAGTTGATTTTTGAAGAAAATGAAAAGCTAGGTCAAACAGCTTACACACAACCTGCGATTCTTTTAGTGCAGATGATAGCGTATAAACTTTTCACAGATGCTTGCCCTGATGTTAAACCTACTATGTTTTTAGGTCACTCTTTAGGTGAGTTTTCCGCCCTTTGTGCATCTGGCGCTATTGATTATGTCGATGCAGTTGAACTTGTACATAAACGCGGTTCTTTTATGCAAGAAGCTTGCACTGGTGTAAATGCAGGTATGATGGTTCTTGTAGGACTTGATGATGAGTCTGTTGAGAAAGTATGTGCAGATGCTTTAAATGCGGGTAAAAAAGTATGGCCTGCAAACTATAATCAAGATGGACAACTTGTTGTTGCTGGAATCAAAGATGACTTGGCTTCACTAGAGCAAACTTTTAAAGATGCAGGAGCAAAACGTGCTATATTACTTGATATGTCGGTTGCTTCTCACTGTGAACTTTTAGCTTCAGCACAAGAACCTCTTGCAGAGCTTATGGAATCAATGGTTAAAGACAGTTTCATCGCTCCAATAGTATCAAATGTAACGACTGAAAAATACGATACAAAAGTACAAGCAGTATCACTTTTAAAAGACCAACTTGTGAAACCTGTAAAGTATAAGCAGTCTATTTTAGCAGTAGCTCCTGAGCTTGATATAGCAATAGAGTTTGGAAATGGTATAACATTAAAAGGCTTAAACCGTAGAATAGCAAAAGAGTTAAAAACACTTAACATCTCTGACATGGCATCTCTAGAAAAAGTGAAAGAGGAAATCTGCTCATAATATGAGAGTAACACTTGCACAAATATCACCTAAGTTAAACAGAAGTAACTTAGGTGATATTGTAGATATTATTAAAAGTGTTAAAGAAAGTAGTGATTTAATAGTCTTTCCTGAACTCTCTCTTAGTGGTTATATGCTTCAAGATAAACTGAGTGAAGATGCTTGGAGTCTCCAAGAACTAGAAGAGTTGAGAGAGTTGAGTAAAGATATAGATATAGTCGTTGGTGCTGCGTTTAAGGGCGAGTCTCATTTTAGAAATGCTGCTCTTTATTTCTCTAAGGGTGAATTTATAAGTCGACACAATAAAGTACACCTTCCAAACTACGGTATGTTTGAAGAGGCTCGCTACTTTGAAGCCGGTGATGTTTTTGAGAGTTTTTTGGTGAGAGAAAGCAGAGTTTCCATGGTTATCTGTGAAGACCTGTGGCATAAAAATGTACATCATGATTTGATAGAACAAAATCCTGATATTATTATAGTCCTTGTCGCTTCTCCTGCTCGAGGCTTTAGTGATGATGGTTTAGAGATTCAAACGCAGTGGTATGAAATCATTAGCACTGTGGCCAAAGAGTGCTCGGCTACACTTATCTTTGTAAATCGTGTAGGTTTTGAAGATGGACTTGGTTTTTGGGGTGGTTCTTGCACCGTGGACACTTTAGGAAATATAGTTAATCAGCTAGATAACTTTAAAAAAATAATTAAAACAGTAGAGGTTTAAGATGAAAATAGCAATTATGGGTGCAATGCCTGAAGAAGTGGCTCCAATACTAAAAAAATTAGGTGAGTACAAAACAACAGAGTATGCGGGTAACAAATACTATGAAGCTACATATAAAGGCATAGAACTTGTAGTGGCTTACTCAAAAATAGGTAAAGTTTTTTCAACTCTTACTGCGACAACTATGATAGAGCATTTTAATTGCGATATGCTTCTTTTTTCAGGTGTAGCAGGTGGTATAAATCCTGAACTTAAAATTGGGGACTTAATTGTTGCTACAAAATTATCACAGCATGATTTAGACATCACTGCATTTGGTCACCCTATGGGTTATGTTCCAGAGGGTTCAGTTTTTGTAGAAACAGATAAAGATTTACTTAAACTCTCTAAAGAAGTAGCATCTGCACTTGGTAAAAAAGTGATAGAAGGTGTTATCGCTACTGGAGATCAGTTTGTTCATGATGAGAAGATAAAAGCCAATATTGTAAAACATTTTAATGCGGATGCATTAGAGATGGAGGGTGGAAGTGTAGCTGTTGTTTGTAATGCACTGGGTGTTCCTTTTTTCATTCTTCGTGCTATTAGTGATACAGCCGATACAGATGCAAGTTTCTCTTTTGATGAGTTTATG
>Ga0256840_1002549_pt1 | contig 15895 bp, 16 predicted proteins | sample 355202metaG_FD_185969 | JGI IMG/M metagenome (GOLD analysis project Ga0256840, IMG submission 185969) | Hydrothermal vent microbial communities from Mid Atlantic Ridge, Atlantic Ocean - 355-202 | ecosystem: Environmental > Aquatic > Marine > Hydrothermal vents | place: Atlantic Ocean: Mid... | reverse complement strand
TGCTAATTATCACCCGTAGCCCTAGTGCTGGTATGATCTTTCTATTGCTAGGATTAACAAGCATCGCAGGTTCTGCCATCGTACACCTCGTTACATTGCCCGTAGAATGGGATGCCAGTTTTGGCAAAGCATTGCCCATCTTAAAAGCAGATTATATTCAAGAGGCAGATGTAGCCGCCGTAGATAAAATTTTAAAAGCAGCGGCGCTCACTTATGTCGCCGCATCACTCATGAGTATTTTGAATGTTTGGCGATGGGTCGCGTTGTTGAGGCGGTGAAGTACACCCCCCTTGTTTTGAATGATATTATTGTTATTTGAGGATCAGTTAAGTTTACGCAACCGACCAATGTCAGAGTATGTTCATGGTCGGTTTCACTAAGCTCACAGCCCCGAGACGAGTAGTAACCAGAGGCTATTTTTCACGAAGTGAGTTGTAATAGTCATTCTATTGCGTCAATCTTCGGTAGTTTTAGCAAGCTAAAAATAATAGGACTTGAGCAGTCTCTAGCCAAATAACCTTACAAGCTCTTCAATAATTCCATTTTTATATCATCAAGATAATAGCTAGAGACTTCCTCAAACTGCACAGACTGCAAATGCTCTAAGACCGATGCGATTTTATTATTCTCACCATTTTGCGACTGCCAATTTCTCAACCATTGCTCTAACGTTGAATTCTCTTGCCAGCCATTTACTTGGGCGTAGTGCTTTAGTGCATTGCGTAGTTCCGTGGTATTTCCTGCTTGTTTAATTTTGGTTTTTGCTTGGCGGATATTTTTTTGCTTCCTCACCATAGCGCTAATCTTTTTATATCCTTTGAAGAGCGCGAGTAGAATGAACATAAGCACAAGCATCGCCAATAATAATTGGAGATAACGATTAAGCGCCCAGTGTTTAGGCGGCTGTGAATTTACCTTTTTAAGCATGTTATCTTGCGGGTCAAAATATTGGATGCTTAGTTGTGGCAAAGACAGCTTTCCACTTTTTAGTGCTTTTATGGGTAGCTGATAGTGCGCGGTGTTTTCAAACCCTGCAAAGGTTTTACTGATACTTTGCAGGGTTGTTTCGGGCAAGATTTCCAACGCAGGATTCATTTTAATTTGCCTTAAAACAGGCGGCATAGTTTGTGGCAGAACGCCATTTGTGATGACTTTGATATTCCAGTTTGTGAGTGTTTTTGTGGTGTGCAGTCTGCCGAATTTTCCTGATTCTAAACTATTCTCAATCATCACTTTTCCGACGGGCATAGTGGGAGGAACGTAACTTGGCAATACTTTTACATTGAGTACTTTTACTGGGAGTTTAAGTTTCTGTCTTTGTCCGCTTGAAGGACGATAATATATTTTAGGTAGCTCAATTTCGTAGCGCCCTGCGACTAGTGGAAAGAGTATCCAGCCTACTTTTATTGTGCGCTTGTTTTTTTCTGTTTCTGAATTAAGCGTAGTGTACGGTAGCTCAATAACCTCAAAATTTGATAGTTCTAACGCTTGCGTTTCAAGTCGTGCAAACTCGTCTGTGGTGGTGGCTTCAACAGATAATATCACCTGTTGTCGTTGCCATACGTTGGTTGATGAAAGTTTTGCTTCAACATTCCATTGAGGTGCATCATCGGCTTGTGCGTTGCTCAATGCGAATAAAATAAATAGTAAAAAAAACCTTACCATGGTTGTTGCCCTGGCACGGTTTTGGATTCTTTTAGCTTGGCAGGAAAGCCTTCTTCAATCTCAAATAAACGTTTCCACATTTTCTGTGAATCATCTTGATCACGCAATAATGAAATTCTGGCTTGTTCAATATCACGTTGTTGATCACGTAGCTTTTTAGCGTTAGGGTCATCTAACATTTTTAGATGCGCCAAACCTTTGCTGAGCAATGAATCTAATCGCTCTTTGGGGATTTCTGGCAAAACAGACTCTACTTCCTTGGGGGTAATATTATCTAAACTCGTCACAAGTTGATTAGGATTGTTTCGTTCTTGCTGACCTAACCCTTGATTAGCGCGCCCTGCTATTCCACGTCTTCTACGCTTTTTTAGTAATGCATTTAGCTCTTTTGTTAGGACTAAATTGTGTTGGCTTTGTGTTTGCTTAGGCGCATAGCGCAGAGCATCTTCAAACAGTTGTGCGGCATTTTGGTAGTCGCCTTGTTGGAAATAATTATTGCCTAAATTATGCATTGCCATGGCACGCTCGCCTTTTGTATTGGCTTGTAAAATGGCGGAGATAAAACCCGATGTGGCTAGTGCGTATTCTTGATTTTTATAGTCTTGAATACTGCTCAACAGACTGCTAGAAAAGTTATCTTCGGCATAAACTTTTGAAGCAGGACTAAGCAAACTACTCATAAACAATAAAACCAATACGCCTGTTGTAATTCCCAGCGTATTCGTGCGAACACCTAACTTAAGTGGCACAAGCGCAAGCAATAATAGCAATAAAGCAGGGAATAAAAACCACTGGTAATATTCTTGCCATTGCTGATCTTCACCTTTTGGCTCGGGCTTGGTATTGCTTGCTACCGTTTCTAATAAGCCTTGGGTATAAAGTGTTTGCCACTCGCTTTCATTCGCATAAACTTCGCTAAACTTTCCGCCCCCTATTTTCGCAAATTGCGCGAGTAATGAAAGATTGCTCTTGGTCACAACACCCTGCCCATTGTGTTGCAACCAACCACCTTGCGGCAATGGAATAGCCGCACCTTCTGTTGTGCCTAAGCCGAGAACATGGGTAGATATTTTTTGTTGGAGTAAGGCTTTAAGTGTGGATTCAATACTTTCTTGATCTTTTGATTTATCAATATCGCCATCGCTAATCCATAAAATAGCTTTTTCTTGATTGGCTTCACTGCCAGACTTTTGTAATACCTTTGCCGCCATTAATAACGCGGCAGATGCATCGCTTCCTTTTGTAGGGAGCACCAATTTATTTAAGTCTTTGAGATAAAACTTCAATGCATTATGGTCATTGGTCATCGGCACAAACAGGTGCGGGCGGGCGGCATAAACGATGCTTCCGAATCGTACGTCATCGCGCTTGATCAGTGTTAATAATTCGTGTAATTCTTGTGAGGTACGCTGTAAGCGTGAGGGTAGAATATCAGTGGCTTTCATCGAAGCTGAAACATCAATAACCAGCATAATGTCTAAAGCAGAAGCCTGTTTTGAATCAGCCGATTCGAGTGGCGTTCTTGGTCCTGCGATGGCAATGGCGAGTAGAATCATAGCCAGCCAATAAGCAATATTTCGTGAGAATAGCTTTTGCATAAAGCTTTTTTGTTGCGACACTTGAACCCATGGCAAAAGGTGTTTATCTGCAAAATTGTTAGTAGCTTTGTTATTCTTCCAGCGCAGGAACAACCAAAGCAATAATGGCTGCAAGACGAGCAAAAGCCACAACGGCTGTCGCCAATCTAGGTAGCTGAGCATACTCATTTTTTGTTACTCACAAGAGAAAATAACTGCCTTAGAAAAAGCAATCCCAAGCCGAACAATAAAGGGTAAAAATACAATGGGTATTGAATATATTTTGGCTCTTGAATCGCTAAATTTTGGCGCAGCTTAGAAATATCGGCAATGGCTTTTTCAAGCGTAGCACTATTTTCTACTCGGTAGCTTTTACCTTGGGTGGTGTTGGAAATATCCTCAAATAATTCTATATTTACGGGCTGATACAGACCGCCTGCAGTATTCGAACTTGTCTGTTGTTGTAAAAGGTTGCTACCAATCGCAATACTAAATAACGGAATATTATGTTCCGCCAAAAGCGCAGCAGCGGCATGTACATTTACTTTGCCGCGTGATTCATCCGCATCGCTAAACAGTATAAAAGTTTGATGTTGCTTTTTATGCCCAGCACCTTCAAGCGCATCTTGTTGTTTGTTTGCCTCTTGAAGCCCTAGCAATAAAGCACTGCCAATATCGCTGTATCGCCCTGCCAATGATGTGGTGATGCGTTGCAGCATTTTACGAATCAAGTTCTGATCATTAGTTAGTGGAACTAGCTTATAAGCTTGCTCACCAAAAATAATTACACTGATACGCTCGCCTTCCATGCCCGCTGCAAATTTGTCCAGCAACTGGCGCAATAAATCCATTCGGCTAATCGCTTTGCCGTCGATTTGGTAATCTTTGAGTTGCATACTCACCGATGTATCGACTAAGAAAACAATGTCGCGCTCGGGTGGTGGATCGGGTAATTTCTCGCCTCTAAAAATGGGCTGTGAGATAGCGATAATTAAAGCTGTTATAATTAATCCTGCCCACAAATTTAGTTTTATTTTGCTACGCTTCTCGCTTGTTTCTTCGGCTAATAGCTCTGCCATTGGGTGGCGGAATGTTTTTGATTCATTCAAATCTGCGGTGGCGATTGACGGTTCATTATTATTTACACTTCGCCTTTGCCATAATAAATACAGCCATAACAACGGCAAAAGAAAGAGCCATTCGGGTGTAAGCCAATGTAGCTGGGTATTAAGCATCGGTTTTGTTTAACCATGATTGCGCTTTTAGAATCAGTGAAAAAAGATCAACTTGAGAAGGGGGTTTATCCGCGTAAATGGCATTATCTAGCTTATCTAAATATTCACGCCACTGGATATTTTCTGGCATAAATTCATCTAGCCGCGTGAGGTTTAAACCATGACGCAGAGACACCGCAATATCTGTTCCGATATTTTTGGCTTGTTTTTCATCTGTGATTTTTGATTGTAAATACTTCAATTCGCGCAGTGCTTTTGCTTTGCGTGAATTGCGTTTTTTTAACCAGAAAAAAGCAAGCATAAATAGAAAAAAACCAGCAACCAACCAAAACCACCAGTAAGAAGCTTCGGGCGGTGCAGGAATAATCAAGCCTTCAAGTTGCCCGCTGGAAAGCTTTTCTACTGATGTCTTTTCGTTATTCATGCGCTGGCTTCCAACGGCAAAGGAAGCAGTGAAACTAATGATTCATCCGTAGTAGAAACTGCCACATAATCAATGCCACGTTTTTTAAACAGTTGCTTGATAGATTCGTGGTGCTTTTCACTCATTGCTTGGTATTTTTGCTGTTGCTTGGCATTGCCTGAATCAACTTGAAAGTGTGCATTTGACCGTAAAGACTGCAAGCGCATCACACCGTGATTGGATAAAGCATACTCCGCAGGATCAGAAATGTGGATGGCGATAACGTGGTGATGCGATTGTAATTCTTCCAAGTAGCGTTGGTGCTTTTCACCCAAGCCCACAAAGTCACTGATGAGATAAACCAACGAGCCAAGCGGGTTTTTAACTGATAGATTTTGCAGAGTGAGCTGCCAATCTGTTTTATCGTTGTTACTGGGCGACAGTGGAGGACACGATTTATTGATTTGCGCTAACCAACTATCAAATGATTGGGCGTTTTTATTGGGCGAAACCCATGTGTTTTTCTCATCCAAAATCAAACCACTCAATGCTAGTCGATGCTGTTTTGCAGCATAACTTAATAAGCCCGCTACTTTTACGGCTTGGGTAACTTTCAGTTGGTTTTTTGTGCCGAAGCGCATGGGTGCCCGACGATCCATTAAAATACTTATCGTAGGGCTGGATTCTATATGAAAGGTTTTTACCAAGGTTTCATTGCTACGTGCGGTTAAACGCCAATTAATAAAACGTGGATCATCGCCTGCTTGATACACGCGACTTTCGGCGTAATCCATACCACTACCGATTTGCTTTGCGGGTAATGTGCCAGAGAAATGGCTTTCTAGTCGCTGGGTGTATCCACGAGTGACTTTGAGTTGTTGAGCTTGCGAAGCTAAGTCGCTAAACGCTTGCTCATTGAGTAACGGTGCAAAGCACACCCCCCCACTTTTACAGGATGAATCTGTTTCTGATGATTTTTGAAATAAATTGGCGATAGAGAAACTCATGGCTAGCTCATGGCACTGCAATGACATCAATTATCTTTTGCACAATCACATCTGCATCAAAACCTGCAGCGCGTGCGGCATGATTAAGAATTAGCCTGTGGCGCAAAACATCTGGCGCCATAGCGACAATATCTTCAGGGATAACATAATCGCGCCCTTGCAAATAAGCCAGCGCGCTACTGGCGCGCAACAAAGCGATGGATGCACGTGGCGATGCGCCTGCTAATAAAAAATCATCCCAATCTTCATTGATAGAAGCCAATTCGCGGCTAGCACCCACCAGCTTCACAATGTACTTTTCTAGGATTTCATCAACATGAACTTCAGAAACTTCACGACGCGCTTGCAAGACTAATGCCGCATCTAACTTAGTATCATCAACAACTTCATCAACGCCAAAGTGTTGTTCACGGTCGCGCTGTAAAATGATCAACTCATCATCTGCACTAGGATAATCTAAAACCACATGCAATAAGAAGCGATCTAATTGCGCCTCAGGTAAAGGATAGGTTCCACTTTGTTCTAGTGGGTTTTGTGTTGCCATAACGACAAATAAATCAGGCAGTGGACGGGTAACGCCGCCAACAGTAACTTGGTGTTCTTGCATCGCTTCAAGTAATGCCGATTGTACTTTAGGAGGTGCGCGGTTAATCTCATCCGCCAAAATTATTTCGTGAAAAATTGGGCCAGGTACAAAATTAAATTCACCCTTGTTCGGGTCGTAAATATCACTACCTGTTAAATCACCAGGCATTAAATCAGGGGTAAATTGAATCCGCTGAAAGCTGGCATGAACGCCACCCGCCAAAGTATTAACCGCTTTAGTTTTCGCCAAGCCTGGAGGGCCTTCGAGCAATACATGACCCCCTGTTAGCAAAGCAATTAATAAGCGATCTAACAACGCTTGTTGCCCTACAATAGTTTTTTGTAAATGGCCACGAAGGGTTAAAAATGACTCTTGTGATTTCATCTTTTTTTGCATGTTTGCCTGTTTATTAAAATCCAACTGAGCAATGATGGTAACTCGCATAGTGGGGCGCATCAAGTTGTGTGTTAGAGAGTTGCCTTTTGTTTCCTTTAAGAGGCGTAATATGCCACAATACGCGGATTGGCGGAGGCTGTCGCATGAATATTAGGGGAAGAAAATGAAACTAGCATCATTAGTTTTAATGGCGTTTTTTATTACGGGCTGCAGTAATTTTAATGGAAATTTTGCATCAATATTATCATCAGATGAAAGCCATAGTCATCCACTTAAATCAAAGAAGGATTTACAGATTGAGAAACTTCTAACCAGCGGCACATGGAAATACCAACGCCAAGATGATGACTGTAAAGATACTAACTGGTCGCAAACCTTCTACAAAAACCGTTACTATAAATCAGGTGGCGCTGCTTGTTTGCTGGCGGATGCCTTTTCAGTAGATGCTGAAAACTGGCACATAAAAAATCAAATTCTTTACATTACCAATCTCTCGCCTCTAGCTGGGCAAGATATTATATTAAAATACGGTATTGCCTTTCTTGATAAGAATAAGCTGATATTGAGTAGCGGTCAGTATAAATATACTTTTCTGAAGTAGGCTAAATACGAAGCACACCCCCCCTACTTTTACATGGTGTTATAAATGTATTATGTAAAAGTGGGGTGTGCTTTGTTATATTTATACATTCTTTTATTTCTTACAGGCTCCAACAATATAGCCAAGAACCAAACCTTGAATCAATGAGTTATTCATAACCAACCCTTTATATAATTAGATATTTGTATCAATAAATTATTTTGGCTCGCCCCAAAGCAATTCATCTAGCGATGTATCTTCATCAGACTCAACAGGAATTACTTTTCCTTTGTCGATAATAACACCTTCACGCTCAAGAAGTTTCGCCTGCTTTTTATAAAACGTACTCCCGATTTCAAACGCCAAACTACGATCTGAACGTACAACTCGGTGCCATGGTAGACTGTCTGGAGAGCGTGCCATCGCTTTGCTTACCATTCGGGCATGACGTGGATAACCAGCCGCTCGCGCAACTTCACCATAAGCCATGACCCTACCTGCTTTAATCTGTGAGACGACGTTCCAAATAGATTGATCAAACTTTTCTTGAAATGCTGACATGTTATATTAATAGCTCAACAGAATGAGAAAAGATAGCATATGCAAAATATTATCCGCTTTCTAGGTATAAACCAACAAACCACAAGCCATAAAGAAAAGTTTATTTCTTTCCTCGGTGGCTTTTTAAGCATTTATATTATTTACCTAATAACCAGCCAGCTTTTAGGTGTGGCAGATGCGGTTTATATTATTCCTTCAATGGGCGCGTCAGCGGTATTATTATTTGCTGCTCCTAATGTGCCTTTCTCACAGCCTTGGAATGTGTTTGGCGGACATGTTATTTCTGCCATTATTGGTGTTGCTTGCTATCAGCTGATGCCTGATATTCACATCGCAGCTGCAGCCAGTGTAGGTCTAGCAATTTGGGCACAATATTATGCGAGATGTATTCATCCTCCTGGTGGTGCAACAGCACTGGCTGCGGTGATTGGTAGCTCACAAATTCATGATTTGGGTTATTTGTATGTCATCACGCCCGTGCTGATTAATACTTTAGTCATTTTAATTGTTGCCATCGCCTTTAATGCCTTGTTTTCATGGCGTAGCTATCCTGCCAGTTTAGCCAATAAAAGATCTTCACAGACTCGTACAAGCACTGTAGAAAAGAGCACTTACCCGCCCATTAAGCATGAGGATTTTGTTTATGCACTCAGCCAAATTGATACCTTGGTTGATATCAATGAAAATGACTTACAAGATATTTATGGCTTAGCAACAGGTAGAAAAAACCTTCGAGAAGACAAATAAATCCATCATAAGTAATCTTGACTGCTTTACTGGGTAAATGTTAATATCAGTTTATTAGTATTTACTTATAAAGGTTTTTGTTTAATGTCGATGATTAAAGAAATAGATGCGGCTGGGCTTAAAGAATTGATGGATAGTGATGAAGACGTCATGCTTTATGATGTCCGTTCTCAAGCAGAATTTATGCAAGGTATTATTGAGGGTGGCGAATTTATGCCTATGCATACCGTCCCTGTAAAGCTCAATGACTTACCGGAAGATAAAACAATTGTTTTTTATTGTCGTAGTGGTGCTCGTTCGGGTCAGGTATGTAGTTATGTTATGCAAAACACAGGGCTTGAGCCACTCAATCTACGTGGTGGAATAATTTCGTGGTATCAATCAGGTTTTGAGATTATTCGTCCTGAAGGGATGCAAGCGCAAGGTTAATTACCATAATATTGTAGAGAAGGGCTAGAGGGCGATATTGTTTTCTAGCCCTTTTTTTATGCGCGAAGCAGATCCCTCACGAGTAATATGATTGTCTTTGAGAGCAAGCACACCCCCCTACTTTTACATGATATTTATAAACACCATGTAAAAGTTGGGGGGTGTGCTTTATAAAATAATAGATAAGCCAATTTTCAGTTTGATTTAAGCTTGTTCCATTACAATTACTTCATAATCACGCACTAGCCATATAAATCTAGAGTGTCAATGTCACAATTTTTCTTTAGTATTGTGCTCGTTCAAATCTTAGGTACATTTAATTACATATGCGACTGTTATTAGTAGAAGATGATGCTGAGCTCAGTCAGAGTTTGCAGCAACAATTACAGAAAGAAGGCTTCGCGGTGGATGTAGCCGATAATGGCATTGATGCTGAATTTATGGGTGATGAAGAGCCTTACGATACCATTATTCTTGATCTTGGCTTGCCTCAGCGCTCAGGTTTAGAGGTACTTAAAAACTGGCGACAACGCAATAATAGAGTGCCGGTGATTGTGCTAACCGCGCGTGATGCTTGGCATGAACGTGTTGATGGATTTAAAGCGGGTGCGGATGATTATTTAGGCAAGCCGTTTCACACCGAAGAGCTGCTGGTTCGGATACTCGCGTTGGTACGTCGAAATAACAATATGGCTGGCGACACCTTAAAAAGCACTGGTTTGGTCTTGGATGAAGAGCGCCAGCAAGTTTCTCTTAACTCTGGCAAGCCGATTGAACTTACTGGCACAGAGTTTCGTTTGCTACGTTACTTTATGTTGAACCCCGATAAAATTCTCACAAAAACGCGTCTTATTGAGCATGTGTACGACCAAGATTTTGATAAAGACAGTAATCTGATCGAGGTGTATGTACGCCATTTACGTAAAAAAATAGGCAAAGAGCGCATCGTAACCAAGCGTGGGCAAGGCTACATTTTCTGCCAAGAACTTACTGAGAAGGCATGAATAATCCCATATGAAATCATTAGAACGACAATTACAAACCAGCTTAGCCATTGTGCTGATTTTGATTCTTCTGGGCTTGATGTTAATCGCTAACTTCTCCACTCGAAGCTTATTACAAGAATTTGTAACCTCTCGATTAAACGATGATGCAACACGACTTTTTGATGCGCTAGAACTTAACCAAGGGTCGGCTAAAGTGAGGTGGCGACGTATAAATCCCACTTACAACACGCCTAATTCGGGGCATTACTATGCCGTGAAATTGGCAGATGGCAGAACGCTTTATTCGCCGTCATTAGGTAAAACAATTCTCCCAATACCAGCTGATTCTCAATTTCGTCATGATAAAGCAATTACAGTACATGATGTTGCTGGGCCGCAAGGGCAACACTTAATTATTTGGTCAAAAGCCTATAACAAAAATGGTCAAGGCGTGGTTATTTCAATCTCAGAAGATATGAGTTTGTTGATGAAAAATCGCCAGCATTTCTCATTGTTATTTATTAGTATTGGCTTGGCTGGTTTTTTCTTGATACTGGCGTTACAGCGGTTTGTGATTCGGCGCTTGTTTAAGCATCTTGATCATTCGCGGCAAGAAATTCAGCAGATTGAATCGGGGCAACGCAAGCAACTATCAGAAGATGTGCCTACTGAGATATATCCATTGGTGAAAGAATTCAACCACAGCTTATCGTTAATGCAACAGCGTATGGAGCGCTCACGTAACTCTTTGGGTAATCTCGCTCATGCATTAAAAACACCGCTGAGCTTGTTAATGCAACAACTGGATAGCGGAGAAGATTTGCTTCAAGCGAAACGCCAAGCAGAACGCATCCGCCAATTAACTGAGCGAGAATTAAAACGTGCGCGCTTGGCAGGTTTGGGTAATACGACACAGCGCTTTGATCCGCGCGAAGAATTGCCAACCTTAATCAGCATATTGAAACAGGCACACAACAAGATTGATCTCAAAGCAGAGTTGCTTATAGAGGATGAGGTAAAATTATTTGGCGATCGCGAAGATATGTTAGAGCTACTGGGCAACTTGATGGATAACGCTTTTAAGTGGGCGGAATCACAAATACATTGCTCTGTTTCTTTTAAAGATAAAAATATCAGCATCATTATTGAAGATGACGGCGCAGGAAAACAACCTCAAGAATTAGAACGGCTCGCACAAAGAGGCGTGCGTTTAGATGAGTCGGTAGAAGGGCACGGTTTAGGCTTGGCGATCTGCAAGGATATTGTGAAACTCTATTCGGGTGAGATTCACTTTAATCGTTCTGAAAAACTGGGTGGCTTCGAAGTTGAAGTCTTGTTGCCGCTGGTATAATGATATTTACAAAGCACACCCCCCCATTTTTACATGGTCTTTTTATAAAACACACCGTAAACTTAGCGAGATAAGCTATGTGCAATGGAATAAACTACTATATTAGTATTTGTTAATATTGCATAATCCGCTGACTAATTGAATATTGCAATGGAGTGCATTATGTCATTTTTATCAAAACCACTATCTAAGCTTTCATTTTCAGTATTTGGCTGTTTGATTGCTTTCTCGATAACATCATCTGCGTTTTCTGAAAATCTTTTACAGGTTTATCAGCACGCGAAGCAAAATGATACGCAGTTAAAAATAAGTGAGACGGGTTATCTCGCTACGCTTGAGAAAAAGCCACAAGTATTGTCGGCTTTAAAGCCTAGTTTAAAATTAGGCGCTAACGCAAGTTACAACTTGAACTATCTAAATACTAAAAGAAGTGAAGACGGAAATGCTTCTTTAAATTTTGGTTATGACTTAACTTTAAGTAAACCACTTATTAATAAACAGCTTAAAGCGCAAGTTGCTCAAGTTGATGCCTCCATACTTCAAGCGAAAGCAAACTTAGAGATTGATCGTCAAAACCTGATTATTCGCGTGGCAGAAGCTTACTTCCAATTTCTTAATGCAGAAGAAACGTTGGCATTTAGAAAAGCAGAAAAAGGTGCAATAGGTCGTCAGCTTAATCAGGTAAAAGCGTATTTTGATGCTGGTCGCTCAGCCATAACAGACGTGAAGGAAGCACAGGCACGATATGATTTAACCAATGCCCAAGTTGTTGCAGCCCAGCAAGGCATCGATGTAGCGCGTGAAGCATTAAAAGCAATAACCACGCGTTACTATAAAAATTTAAAAGGAGCCGCAAGTAAAACACCTCTTCTCACGCCTAACCCAAATAGCATTGCAGCTTGGGAAAAAACAGCAATAAAAAATAGCCTTCAAGTCATGGCAGCTGAGCAAGCGATTAAAGTTGCTCAAAAAACCATTGATATTGAGCGTGCCGCAAGAGCCCCGACGCTTAACCTTTTTGCTACACATAAAGGTGGCACGGCTTTTGGTGAAGATGCTGTTGATAGAGATAATTTAGATGCATCTGTCGGAGTGAACTTTAGTATGCCGCTTTTAGAAGGTGGAAAAATATCATCACGTGTACGTGAAGCGCGCCATAAGTTACAGCAAGAACGTCAAAAATTGGAGCTACAAAAGCGCTTAACCACACAGCAAACACGTGCAGCATACTTAACGATTGTATCGGGCTTGTCTCAAGTTAAAGCGCTTCAACAAGCGCTAAATTCAACCCAAACAGCAGCGAAAGCAACCCAAGCAGGGTTTGAAGCAGGCACGCGTACAGCGGTTGATGTGTTGCTTTCACTGCGTGAAACATTCTCTGCAAAGCGTGATTATAGTAGTGCGCGTTATGACTTTTTGTTAAATACCTTAAAGCTTAAACAAGCAGCGGGGACATTATCAGAAGGTGATGTTGCTGCCTTGAGTAAGCTTTTGACTAAATAACGGTTTATCATGTAAAAGTGGGGGGGTGTGCTTACATATAATAAAATGCACACCCCCCACTTTTACATGATAGCTTATTATATTTGTAACAATTGTTAGCGTTTTATGCAAAGCTAAATGGTGAGTGTCTCTGGGAACACAACCAAATCATCAATCTCTAAAGTAATACCCAACCTTTCGCCAACCTCGTGGTCGTGATGCGAATGTACCAACGAGAATAATTGCGTGCCATCTTCAAGTTCCAAGGTGTACAAATAATTTGCACCTCGGAAGCTTCTAGCAATAATCAGCGCCGTTCGTGGGCTGCAATCATCGTGTAAAATATCATCAGGTCGAACCAGTATTTTAACTTTACAACCTGACTTACAACCCTCTGGCACCACTCCTTCAAGCGGTGCTAGGCTGGTTTTTATTTTATTCTCATCGGTCACCACGCCATCTATAAAGACACCATGGCCGATAAAGTCAGCCACAAATGGATTGGTTGGACGATGGTATAAATTATAACCTGAGTCCCATTGCTGTAATTTTCCGTCACGCATAACGCCGATATTATCCGCCATTGCGAAGGCTTCGTTTTGATCGTGGCTGACAAGAATAGCGGTGATCTGTTCTTGCTTAAGAATCTTACGTACTTCTCGTGCTAGCTCACCACGTAGCTCAACATCCATACTGGAAAAGGGCTCATCCAGCAATAATAAATATGGCTTGGGAGCTAGTGCGCGAGCGACTGCAACGCGTTGTTGTTGCCCACCTGAAAGTTCATGCGGAAAGCGTGATCGCATTTTTTCAAGCCCGATAAGTGATAACAGTTCGCTGATGCGTTGTTTCTGTTCGGATCGTTTTAAGTGACGAATACCAAAGCGTATATTGTCGGCAACATTCAAATGTGGAAATAAAGCAAAGTCTTGAAACACCATACCGATGCGACGTTTCTCTGGCGACAAAATGTTATTTACTTGGCTAACGACGTTGTCATTTAAACTTATTTTACCGTGAGTGATAGGCTCAAAACCTGCTATTGCTCTTAGCAACGTTGTTTTTCCACAGCCACTTGGGCCTAATAAACAGCCAACTTCGCCTTTTTCGAGCTGGATTGAAATATCGTGAACAACGGTATTTGATCCATAGGCTATAGAAGTATTTTGAACATCTAAAAACGACACTAGTGTTTCTCTCCTGCGCGTGAATGGCTGATGGCTCGGCTTAATAAAATTATCGGTAATAATCCCGTGAGTACAATCATCAATGCGGGTGCACCTGCATCGGCGAGGCGTTCATCTGCCGCCATTTCATAGGCACGTACTGCCAATGTGTTAAAGTTAAAAGGGCGCATAATTAAGGTTGCTGGAAGCTCTTTTAACACATCAACAAATACCAGCAACAATGCGGTTAACACGGTTCCTTTCATCAAGGGATAATGAATTTCTTTTAGCACGCGTATTGGACTAAGCCCCATTGAGCGACCTGCATCATCCATCGATTGTTTGATTTTGCCCATACCTGCATCTATCGCTTGTATTGAAACGGAAAGAAAACGTACCGTGTATGCAAAAACCAGCGCAAATAATGTGCCTGATAACAGTAAGCCTGTGGAGAAATCAAAGTGCTCGCGCATCCATGCATCAATCGTATTATCCAACCAGGCGAATGGTAATAATACGCCAACGGCAATCACGGTACCCGGCACTGCGTAACCCATGGATGCAATACTAACACTGCTACTTATTACGTTAGATTTTAGCAGACGCTTTCCATAGCTAAGAAGTAAGGCGATGGCAACGGCGACTACAGCAGCGATTGTTGCGAGCATTAAACTATTACTCACCAAGGTAAAAAAAGATGCATCAATGTTCTCTTCTGCCGTGGTAACGGTCCAAATCAATAGTTGTAGTGCGGGCAAGATAAACCCAAAAACACAGGCAACAAGCAGGCGAAAAATGCCAAAAATGCACGAAAGCCTGTTAGTTCAAAGCGCTTAATTCTGGAATATTTATTACTGGTATGATGAAAACGTGCGCGACTACGTGACCAGCGCTCTAGCATAATCAGAGCAAACACAAAGCTGAGTAATACTGCCGATAATTTTGCTGCTGTTCCGCTATCACCCATGCCAAACCAAGTACGAAAAATACCCGTGGTAAAAGTATCAACGCCAAAATATTGTACCGTGCCAAAATCGGCTAGTGTTTCCATTAAAGCCAGAGATAGACCTGTTACTATCGCGGGTCTTGCTAAAGGTAAAGCCACTTTTAAGAAGCTATTTAAAGGCGTGTTCCCCAATGTGCGGCTCACTTCCAATACACAAATTGACTGCTCTAAAAATGCCGCTCGTGACATCATATAAACATAAGGGTAAAGCACCAATGATAGCATCGCAATTGCCCCACCGACTGAGCGTACTTCAGGAAACCAATAGTCGCCGTATTCCCAGCCAAACCAATCACGCAACTGGCTTTGAATCGGTCCAGAAAAATCAAACAAGCCTGTATAAGTGTAAGCAATAATATAAGCAGGAATTGCTAATGGTAACAATAATGCCCATGAGAAAGAACGGCGAAAAGGAAATTCACACATGCTTGTTAACCAAGCGGTGATAACGCCCATCGTCAACACGCCAACACTGACCCCGAGCATGAGTAAGAGAGAGTTAATTACATATTCGCTGAGCAAATTATCAAATAGGTGTTGCCAATTTTCATTGCTCGGCTGAAAAATAAAGCTAGCAATGACGAGAATAGGCAATGCCATTAATAGCGCAATCACAACAATAGAAAAGCCCCAGCGATTAAACTGGGGCAATTTGAAACTTGTAGTTTGTGACTGTAACGGTTGTTTCATTAACTTTTATTCATGTAAATGTAGGGGG
>Ga0256840_1002548_pt1 | contig 15901 bp, 11 predicted proteins | sample 355202metaG_FD_185969 | JGI IMG/M metagenome (GOLD analysis project Ga0256840, IMG submission 185969) | Hydrothermal vent microbial communities from Mid Atlantic Ridge, Atlantic Ocean - 355-202 | ecosystem: Environmental > Aquatic > Marine > Hydrothermal vents | place: Atlantic Ocean: Mid... | reverse complement strand
CATAATTTGGTAATAACTAATTATCCTATTTTTTTACTGATAACTTGGTAACCTTTGCGCCTTTGCGTCTTTGCGAGAAAAAGAGGGTGAATAGTTACGCAAATAAAATAAAAAGGTAAACTCGTGATTTTTTGAACAAAAATTGATTTGACTTACCGTAATAAAACATTAGTTTGTTCTTGTTAAATTAATTTCTTTTTTAATAACATACAATCCAATAAAAGTAAACAATCCGTTTACTATTAGAATAAAAAAGCCAAATTTAAAATGAAATAAATCTGCACTATATTTATCTAACAAAATGCTTAAAACAACCGATAATACAGCTACAAATGGAACTAATTTGTCCTTTACTTTGTATTTTGTAAATAATCCAAAAGCATATAATCCTAACAGAGGTCCATAAGTAAATCCTGCAATTTTAAACAAGGAGCTGATGACACTTGGATCTGATATTAAATATTTAAACGAAACAACTACCAATATCAACACTAAAGAATACGCAACATGAACGACTTGTCTTATCTTTTTTTGCTTTACTTTATCGTATTTTTTTTCAATATCTAAAATATCAATACTAAACGATGTGGTTAAAGCTGTTAGAGCCGAATCTGCACTTGAATAAGCAGCTGCAATCAATCCTAAAATGAAGAAACCAGCAACCCAAACACCTAAATCTGATGTGGTTGCGATACTTGTAAAGAGTTTATCACCACTTACTTCAATTCCTTTTAAAGTTGCGTATTTGTTTAATAAAATTCCGAGTGATAAAAAGAAAATATTCACAATAAAAATTACTAAAGTAAACCAATACATATTTTTTTGAGCGTCTTTTAAACTTTTACATGTAAGGTTTTTTTGCATCATATCTTGATCTAATCCAGTCATAACAATTGCCATAAAAGCACCAGACAAGAATTGTTTCCAAAAATACTTTCCGTCTTTTATATCTTCAAAAAAGAACACCTTAGATTGTGAACTATCGGTAATTGTGTCTATTAAGCCTCCAAAAGATAATTGTAATTTAGAAGCAATTAAATAGATGGTTAAACCAACAGAAATAAGCATAAAAGCAGTTTGTAAAGTATCTGTCCAAATAATGGTTTTAATACCAGACCTAAAAGTATAAAGCCAAATAAGTAAAATGGTAATGGTTACGGTAATCCAATACGGAACACCTTGCTCTCCAAAAAAAGAAAGTTTATCAAACACAATAAACTGCAATACATTGGCTACAAGAAACAGCCTAAAAGATGCTCCAATAGTTCTAGAAATTAAAAAATAGGTTGCTCCTGTTTTATAGGATAATTTACCAAAACGCTCTTCTAAATAAGTATAAATTGAAGTTAAATTCAAGTTGTAATACAAAGGTAAGAGCACTTTTGCAATAACCAAATAACCTACAATAAAACCCATCATCATTTGTACATAACTAAAAGATGATTTTTCAACCCAACCAGGAACAGAGATAAAGGTAACTCCAGATAAAGTTGCACCAATCATTCCAAAGGCAACCAAATACCAAGGCGATTGTTTATTGGCTGTAAAAAAAGTAGTATTTGAATTGTTTTTACCTGTTAAGAATGAAATGAGAATTAATACGCCAAAATAAGCAGCAATTAACAATAATATAGTGGTTGGATTCATATTGGTTAGTTCTATTATTGCAAATATAGTTTTTTAATAATTAACCAAAATTAACCCAAAATATTAATAAATCACCTATTACAAAGCCCAAGTAAACATTACTTTAAATTCTCCGTTTGTAAATCCGTTTTTCATTTCTTTTTCATTCCATGGAAAACGATTTGCAATCCAGTTTCCATAAGAGATGTTAAGTCTAAAAGCTTCCCAATTAAAATACCCAAAACCGTAAGTAAAATCAGGATCCCATGGCATGATTGTTTTTTTATTTGGATAGTAATACACTGCACCTTCTACATAGATTTTTTTAGCAATACTCCATCGTATTGAAGAACCTAATACTACTTTATGGTTTCCTGCGGTATTCACTCCAAATTTATCTGTGTATTCATAAAAATATCTAACCGTTGGCGTGATTCTTATTTGTGAACTATCATCAAACTTCATTGGAGAACGATCATCTAATAAATCGTAATTATAACTTGCAAATACAAAACCTCTTTTTAAATTAGAACCCCAATTTGAAGTATTTGAAAATTTATTTGGACTATAATTTTCATATCCAAAAGACAATGTTTTATTGTGCCAATTATACCAACCAATTTGATAATACATATTGGAGAGGTAAGGTGGAGTATCTTCATTTTGAATTAAATCAAAGAACAATTGTGTTCTAATATGAAAGTGTTCTTTTGGATTAGGGACTAAGTCTAAAGCTAAAATACTTGCAACTCTTGTGTAATCAATCAATTCTTTATTTAGTGGCTTGTAGGTAACTTGCCCAACCGAAAAACCCAGCTCTCCTTTTATTCTACTTTTACCCATAATATAATTATGAATACGAAGCATTTGACCTAAGTTATCATAAGTGTTTTGAGCACTAATAAAGGTGTTGTTTAACACAACGAATACTGTAATAATTAATATTTTTTTCATTTTCAAATTAATTGTGATATAATCTATCTTCTATTTAAAACTTCTCAATAAAGGACCTCTTTTTTTATAGCTTAAACATTCTAAAATAATTCCATTTGTGTTTGCTGTTAATGCCTTGTTTATTTCACCATTTTTATCATATTTACCAGCGTACCATCCTTTTTGTTTGTTATTTAATCCTTGTAAATTTTTAAGTAACACTTTGGAATAATCGTCATCATACAGTGTAGCCCAAGCAAAAGCAGCTTTAGTTGAAAAGGATTTAAAATCAGTCGCATCATCTCCACTTTCTGCAAGACACACCCATTTATCTCCATTAACATAAATAGTATTATACACAAAATAAGGTGCTTTATCTACATGATCTTCAGAAACGGCAACAGGCAATCCTGTAATTTTTGCTCTTTTCTTTTGGACTTCATACACTCGATATGCTAGTTCTTTTGAATTGATATCCCATCCATATTCAATTCCATCTAAAATATAAGGTTCTGATAAGATAAAATTATAAGCTAAATGTTGCTTTACTTCACGTGTATCTGTTCCTAATTGGATTCCATAAATTTCTTCAAATTTTAGGAAATCTGTGTATTTATATGATTCAGTGGCATCAAATCCGTTATAAATATATCCTTTTGCAGTATATTCTTCATAACCTAGTTTACCTTCTTGCACTATTTTAGAACGTTTATCTTTAAAGTTAAACCCTATTCCGTGAAGTGTGGCATCATCTTTTAAAACCATACTTATATCCCATCTTTTCACTACATTATTTACTTGATTTGTAAATTCTGGGTAAAATTTCCGTATTCGATAAAAAACACTAAAAAGCCTTCCAATATCCATTGCAGACCAACCAATTCCATCTAAAGTAGTATGATTGGAGTAATCTACCATATCTAATGTTAATGTACTATACACTTTATTTGGTAATTTATCTTTATACAAAGACATACTAGCGAGTGATTTTAACACTTTACTTATTTTGGTATTAAATTCTTCTTTTTCTATTAAACCAATATCATAGGCACTCATCAAAGCGTGTAACGAGCTACTTATATCCCACAAAGTAGTTGCAGGATATTTATCTACACTATTAAAAAGCCCTGTATTTTCTTGATAATTATTCTCAAAATATTTCCATGCAATTGCAGCATATTCCATATCTTTTGATGTTAAAGAATTACCTATTTTTCTAATAGGATAGTTTTTTGATGGTTTTATAATTAATTCTTTGGAAAAAATATCTTTATAAAATCCAAAATCTGATGGTCGTGCTTTTTCGATAAATAAAACTGCATTTGCTCCTCCATAGATAGCAACAAGCATCACCACAGGCTTAATTAAATACCTTAGTATTTTTACAAATTTATCTGTATTTATTATGATTTGCATGGTTTAACTTATTTTAGATTTATGTTGATAATATCTCATTGATTGTTCAAAGAGCTTTTTATCCCAAAATGCGGCTCTTATATAAGGAATGATTAAATAAAAAGTAAAGACAGTCCAAAATACATTTGCGAAAAATGCAGAGTAAGAAGGATGTGCATTAATGTAAACCAAATAAGAATTGTAAGCAATTCCTAGAATACTCAATATAATTACAAGTATATGAGGCCAAACGTGTTTTAAATTTGAATTGGCATGTTTAATTGATTTACTGGTAACGTTAAATTTAATTTTGCGCTTAGTAAGCACTTTATATAATGCTTGCATCTTGTACCAAAAACCTGCCAAATAAAACTGCTCTGGTCTTTGGGTGGAAACTCCCCAATTTCCAAAAGTTGTTACTAGAGTATTTAAAATCAATAGCGGAACTATTCTAATAAAAAAATCAAAGTTAAACGCTTTCAACGGAGGTATTAGCGTAAAGAAAAATACAATAGGATAAAACAAAAATATAGTAAGCCATAAAGGTGACAAATATGACCAAATGGTTTCTAAATAAGATAAACGTTGCTTTAGGTTCATTCCTTTTATCCAAAGCGGATTGTTTTTACTTAAAGCAATATCTATTGTTCCTTCTGCATATCTAGAAAATTGTTGAATAAACACATCAAAAGATTGAGGTGATAACATTTTACACTCTACGTCTGGATGCTGATATGATTCCCATTTTGGTTTATTAGAATGCAATAAAATTGAAGTAAAAATATCTTCAGAGATATGATGAACAAAGGGTCTTAATGGAATTTCTTTTTCTAATTGTAGTTTTGTTTTAGCAATATCAATTTGTTTGTTGTTTTTCTTGAGTTCTTTTACTTGAGTTTCAATTTGTTCTTGCTGTTCTTTTATGGCTAGAGCAGTGAGTGCGCTTCTACGTTGCAATGAACCTGCACCACAACTAAAAGCAGCATTTTTGGCATTTCGTCTTCTCAAAATAACATCATAAAATAATTGAGGGTCTGTTCCAAAAACATTTCTACCAACTATAAATCGTTTTGAAAACGGAATAAAGAAGCTTATAATTTTTCCGAATTTATTATATTTAACACTTAAATATTCCTTTAATGGCAAACCTTCTGGAATATCATAAAACCATTGTGGTGTTTGTACCCAACCTAATTGTTTGTTTCTAAAATAACCTGTAGTATGATTTAAGAAATTAGGAAAAATCCTTGTATCTGCATCGAGTACAACAATAATATCACCAAAAGTTTTATAAAAGGCATTATTCATATTACCTGCTTTATAACCCGAACTATTCACAAATTTTCTATTACAAAGCCAAACTACCTGCTATAATTGGAAATGCTCGAAATTTATTTAGCTCAAAATTGGGCTACAATTCCTTCACTAAAAAACTTCTGCGCTTCCCAATTCTATTGGTATTTTGACTTTTCATAACGAAAACCTATGAATAATTCGGGATAACCAATATTATTTTCTCTTGAGATATATGTAACTTGATACTTTTCAGCCATTAATTTAAAGTTCTCTTGTTTTGGATTTGTACCGTCTCGGTGTCCATCATCTAAAAGATATACTTTAATAATTACATCGTTATAATTGTATTTAACTTTAATAGCGTCTTTTACAGTGTCTTCAACTATTTCAAGTTCCTCATTATAAGTAGCAATAAATAAATCTATTTTTATAGGTCTGTCTGCTCTGCCATTTAATTCTTCCATTTCAGAAAGAAAGTGGATTGGTTTTGTTTTTGGAGCATCTTTATGAGACCAATAATTAAATATTGTCAATAATGAACCAATAAAAGCCAGTATTTCAGCAAAATACAAAGGTAAAGATATCCATATTGCATCCCAATTAATAGAATGATTCCATCGCCAAATTAAGTATTCAAATCCTACAAAAATAAATACAACTGCAGTAATCTGAAATAAAGCTTCAATGAATAAGCTAAATTTACTTGCTTGGTAAGGTGTTCTATTTTCAAAAGATTTGTAATATGACATCTGTGTTTTTATTTATAAAACAAGATGCCAAAAATAGAAAGAGGAAAGGAGCTTGTATGTAATCTATATTACATAGAGTATGTTTTTATCTTTTTTAGTCTGAAAGATTCAAGTTAAAAAACAACTACCTTATCTCTAAAGTAGTTTTTTTCTTTTTCTGTAACACCACTAGTTACAAGCTAACGGTTGCGGGAAATAATACAGGTTAAGAATATTCATAGTATTAACTGTTTTTTTATTTTTATTATTAATAGTAGTACCACACGATACAATCGTGCAGCGACAGTGATAACGCTTTGTTAATCAGTTAAATCACATCTAACACATCAATTATTAACGAAATTTCATAACCTTTAGAACGCATAAAATAGCTCACCTTTTTACGAATTTCAAATTTATTTTTAAGGTTTAGTTGTGCTATTTTCTTTAAAATTAATGCTTTTGCAGTTTCTAAGTAATCTTCTTCGTTAATTTCTTCTATTGCTGTTTTAATATTTAAAGTAGAAATATTCTTGTATTTAAGCTGATTGGTGATTTTTACTTTTCCCCATTTTTTTTGATAAAATTTACCTCTTGCAAAGCTTTTAGCAAATCGCTCTTCGTTTAAAAAATTATGTTGTATTAAATGGAATAATATAAGTTCTTTAGCATCATCAATCATATTCATTTTATGCAATTTATCAAGTACTTCTTGATGACATCTATCTTGATAAATACAGTACTTTTCTAAAGCTAACTTTGCTTGATCAACGGTATAAGTTTTTGTATTATTCACATTACAAAAATAGGGTAAAAAACCTATAAATCTCTTTTTTGTAATAATTTATAAGAAAAATAGATAAACAAAAAAGTCCAAACCAACACAATAGCAATCTGATACCAATGAACTGCATAATCAAAATTAAATTTTTCACCAACTTGATTTCCTACAGTTTTAATTGCTTTCATACGTGTAAAAGGCTGCTGAATTAAATTACTTAAAGCGGTAAATGGTAAGAACTGAGTTACTTCACCTACAAATTCAGATTTATGACCAAATTTGAATTGTAAAAACCCGTGAATAATACCTTCGGCAAAAAGCCATACAAACATTGCTCCAACAGCAAAAGCCGATTTTTTTACTAACATTCCAAAAAACAAACCAAAAGAGAAAAAGCCCAATAATTTAACAAAAAAAGCGAGTAAATATTCTAGGTTAGAAAACACAATAGGCAATTCATTGAAATCCGAATAGATAAAACCCAACACTAAAGAGATTAAAAATACAAAAACAGTAGATGCTGCTGCAAGAATAAAAACCAAATAAAATTTAGACAAAATAAATTCCTTTTTACTCAAACCGTCAATTAGGTTTTGTTTTAGGGTTCTATTACTATATTCATTAGTTATCATGGATACAATGACCAGTAATAAAAAGAATTTAAAAATCGCAGCAATATAGGTATTGAAATGCCAGATATACGGAAAATTAAAAATCCCTTGATCTGCCAAATGAAATTTTATTGGTCCTATATCAAATTTTATCGCAGCAATTAATGAAATGGATGTTAGTAATAAAAAATAGACAGCAATGAGTATTTTACTCGCTTTACTATTTTTAAGTTTTATAAGTTCTATTTGTATGAGACGTTTCATTATAAGTTGAATTTACTGTTCGGTTAATGCTAAGAATTTACTTTCTAAACTAGGTTTACGTTTAGATAAATGAGTTAAAACAATGTTGTTTTTAAAGGCAAATTTATTTAATGCAGCGGTAGAAATGTCATGACTTAAAGTTGCTATAATCAGATTGTTTTCTTCAGTTACTGATGCAATTCCGTTGTAATTAAGCAATAAGTTTTTTAACTTTGATGGTTCATCACATTGCATATCAATCCATCCAGCAGCAGCTTTCATTTCATCAACTCTTCCTTCGTATAATTTTTTTCCTTTACGAATGATAACAACATCTGTACAAACTTTTTCTACTTCATCTAATAAATGCGATGCCAATAATATAGTTGTTCCTTTACTAGCAATATCTTTAATTATTTGTCTTATTTCGTGAATTCCTTGCGGATCCAATCCGTTGGTAGGTTCATCAAGTATTAAAATTTCAGGGTCATTGAGTAGCGCAGATGCAATGGCTAACCGTTGTTTCATTCCCAATGAAAATGTTTTAAAAGAGCTGTTTTTTCGTTCAAATAGATGAACAGTCTTTAGTTTTTCATCAATTTTAGTTTCTGGAACATCTTTAATTTTACATACCAAACGCAAATTTTCATAAGCACTCATACTTGGATAAAAATTTGGACGTTCAATAATTGCGCCTACTTTTTTTAACGCATCGTGAGTTGTGATTGTTCCTTCAAACCATTCAAAAGAACCTGAAGTTGGATTAACTACATTTAAAATCATACCAAGAGTGGTTGATTTCCCGCTTCCGTTTGGTCCTAAAATACCATATACTTTTCCTTTAGAAATGGTAAATGATAAATTATTTACAGCATGAACGCTACCGTATTTTTTGTTTAAGTTATTTAATGTGAGAATTGTTTCCAAGCGAATCAAATTTTGTTTATAATAAGACGAAGAAGTATGTTTTTTGTTACATACCTATTTAATTTTAGCCACGAATTACACCAATTTTCACGAATTTTTGAGTTAAAGTTGTGTGTTTATTAGAACACTGATTTTACAGATGACACTGGTTTACACGGATTTTTTTATCTACTAAAAGCATCTTCGTGGATAAACTAGCCACTAACTCTCACAAATTATTAAGTGAAATAGCTGTGTGTTTATCAAGCCACGAATTACACTAATTTTCACAAATTACTATGTTTATCTTATGTATCTATGTGTTAAAAATCAGAAAATCTGTCAAATTTTCACGAATTAAAATCTGTGATTATCTGTGTTATCCGTATTATCTGTGTTCTATTTTTTGGTATATTTATTGTATAACTGAGTTTAGCAAATTACACATATTTCGCAAATATTTCATACAGCTTTGTGGACTTTGTGCCTTCTTTGTGGTCTTCGTGGTAAAACTAGTCGCTAATTCTCACAAATTATTAAGTGAAATAGCTGTGTGTTTTTAGAACACTGATTATACAGATGACGCTGGTTTACACGGATTTTTTATCTATTAAAAGGAGCTTTGTAGTTAACTAGCACAAATTGTTAAGTTTTTCTTATGTAACTATGTGTTAAAACATATCAAATTCATTTTAAATCAATTCATTTTCGCTATTTTTTAACAATAAATTATCATTATTATCAACTAAAAACGACTATTATTGCAGTATTAACAATTTTTTTATGAAATTTTTATCTATTTTTTTATTCTTTATTACTTTTTCAAGTTTTTCACAATTCAATTCAAAAGCTCCTTGGATGGAGGAATTACATCAAAAATCGACAAAAAAGACTTTTACTCTTCAAGAAATATCTGATGCTTTTAATAATTATTGGGATAAACATCAAGATCAAATTAACGAAAAAGGAAATGGTTACAAGCCTTTTAAAAGGTGGGAAAATCGATGGAGTTTATCCTTAAATAATAAGGGAGAAGTTATCTCTAATAAAACCCTTTGGAATGCTTGGGAAAAGAAAAATAAATTAAGTAGAAATAGTTTAAATGGTATTAGTGATTGGCAAGAATTAGGACCTTTTACACAAGAATCAAAATCTGGTCAAGGAAGAGTAAATACTTTTGCCGTTGATCCTAATAACTCAAATATTTATTATGTTGGAGCTCCTGCAGGTGGAATATGGAAATCTACGGATACAGGTTTAACTTGGACGCCTTTAGCTGATCATTTACCACAAATTGGAGTATCTGGAATTACCATTGACCCAAACAATTCCAATATTATATACATTGCTACTGGTGATGACGACGCTAATGACTCATATAGTATTGGTGTACTAAAATCTATTGATGGTGGAAATACATGGAATACTACAGGTTTACAATTTATAAATTCTGGTAAAGAATCTAATGAAATTTACATTAATCCGTTAGATAGTAACATGCTTTGGGTTGCTACAAGCGATGGAGTTTATAAAACAACAGATGCTGGTGATAATTGGAATTTAACGCTGTCAGAATATATCAGAGATTTAAAACTAAAGCCTGGAAATCCAAATATTATTTATGCCGTTTCAAGTAGCAATTTCTATAAATCTATTGATGCTGGTGATCATTTTACGTTAATCAACTCAGGTTTACCTTCGTATTCAAACAGATTGGCTATTGAGGTAACTCCTGCAAATGGTAATTTGGTATATGTTTTAAGTGCAGGAAGTAATAATAGTTTTCAAGGGCTTTACAAATCTATAAATAGTGGCAATTCATTTACACAAACCGCAGAAACAAACAACATCTTTGGAGGCAGCACACAATCTTGGTACGATATGGCTTTAACCGTTTCAGATACAGATGAAAATATTGTTTTTGTAGGGGTTTTAGATATTTGGAAATCTACTAATGGAGGAAATCATTTTAGCCAAATTAACCAATGGTATGATAGTGCTTCACCTACATTTACACATGCAGATATTCATTTTTTAAGATATTTTAATGGACAGTTATTCTGTGGTAGTGATGGCGGAATCTATAAATCAACTGATGATGGAAACTCCTTTAACGAATTAAATGAAGGTTTGGCAATAAGTATGTTGTACCGAATTGCAAACGCAAAACAGTCAGAAAATAATATTACAGGAGGTTTACAAGATAACGGTGGTTTTGCCTTTAGTAATAATACGTGGTATAATTATCATGGTGGAGACGGAATGGATTGTGCTGTTGATCCAAATAACCCAAATACCTATTACGGATTTTCGCAATATGGAGGTTCTTTGAATGTTACTTATAATGGAGGTATTTCAGGACAAGGCGTTACAGGTTCTCCGGAGCAAGGTAACTGGGTTACACCTATGCAGTTTAATAGCGAAGGTGATTTGTATGCTGGTTTTTCTAAATTGTATCAATTAATAAATTCACAATGGCAACAAATTTCAGGTGATGATTTTGGTGGAAATATTAATAGAATAGAAATTGACCCTAATAATTCTGATATTATTTTTGTAGCAAGATATTCAGAGCTGTATAAAAGCACCAATAAAGGACTATCTTTTACTTATATTTATAGCGCCAATAACAATATTAGTTCTGTTGAAATCAATAATGACAATGGAAATATGGTGTATTTAACAACCAGTAGTGGTGAAGATGGCCAAGTGTTAAAATCTACTGATGGAGGAAACAATTTTACTAACATTACAGGTAATTTACCTTACGAATCTAAACTCATTATTAAACATCAACCACATAGTCCGCAAAACGATTTATTTGTAGGAAGCTCACTAGGAGTTTATCATATTAACGATGGCATGACTGATTGGGAAACCTATTCCCAAAATTTGCCAAATGTACCTGTCCGTGATTTAGAAATCAATATAAACGATGCTAAAATAATTGCAGGAACTTATGGTAGAAGTGTATGGAGCTCACCTATTGAGGTTGTAGCACCTACAAATGATGTGAGATTAGTAGCTATTTCCAATCCAAATCTATCTGTTAGTTGTAACAATACGATCATTCCACTTTTAGAGGTGAAAAATAACGGACAAAACAGCATCAATCAAGTACAAATTGATTATAGTATAGATAATAACAATTATAATTTTGTTTATAACGGATTAATTAACAGCCAACAAACCGTTTCTATTGCATTACCTGAAACAATCACTTTAACTTTAGGAGAACATACTTTACAAGTAACCACAAGCATAACAAACGACGCGTATAACGATAATAACAGCTCAAATACCTCTTTTTACATCAATCAATCTGATAGTCATCCTACGGTCTTAAATCCGTTTACAAATAGTAACAACCAATGGTTAATTGTTGGAAACCAAAATGTTTGGCAAATAGGGATGCCTACAACCTCATTACTAATTTCTTTTAGCAATACAGGTTATGCTACAAACTTACATTCTAATTATCCAGACAATGCAAGTAGTTATTTAGTTTCACCTTGTTATGATTTAACAACAATTACAAATCCTATTTTAAAGTTTAATATGGCATTTGATTTAGAACAAGATTACGATGTTTTATATGTAGAATATTCCTCAGACCAAGGACAATCATGGGAAGTGTTAGGTACAGCAAACGACACCAATTGGTACAATAGTTCTTTTGATGCAAATCAATTAACCATAGGGAAACAATGGACAGGTACTGATGCTACATTAAAAGAATACAGTCATGACTTATCTATGCTAACGAATGAAAATACTATTATATTTAGATTTTCATTCTTATCAGATCAGGGTGTAAATAATGAAGGCGTTTTTATTGATGATTTTATAATTGAAGGTCAAGTAGCAAGTACAAACCAAGAATCTTTAAAGACTGTTCAAATATTTCCAAACCCATCAAAAGGAGCTTTTACGATTTCAAGAAACAACACAAAGCCATTGAATATTAGTGTTTACGATATTTCAGGAAAGCAAGTTTATAGTGAAAGTCAAGTAACTTCTAGCAATCATCAAATAAATCTTAATGTTTCACAAGGTATTTATTTTGTAAAATTAAAATCTGACAACTCGAGTTTAGTTAAAAAATTGATTGTACGTTAGTTTTAATCCCAAGTGATTAAAACTATTATAAATTTAAAAAAAGGTTCTACTACAAATTTAGTGGAACAATAAGATCGTATTATGATTATAATTGAAATATGATTTTTAGACGGCATTCGAAAGTTAATCGTAAAATTTGAAATGATAGCATCTTGAAATTTTCTGCTGTTTGAGTTCCGTTAATAGGATTATGATTATTAGAACAAGTATTGTACGGAACGAGTTCAGAAAATTTAGATGCTGAATGATAAATTTAGATTAACTTTCGTAAGCCTAGATTTTTTTGGTTCGTTTTTTTATCAATGAAAAAAATGAACAAATTAAGATATTTACTAAATGTTATATTTTTAAGCAGAAATATAAATCACTCATTATATTTGGAGTAGAACCTAAAAAAATATGTTAATTTTAAAATAAAAAGCTACCTATAACAGGCAACTTTTTTTATTTACCCAAACAAATCGCCCTGAATACCACTTCTCTTTTTACCTAAATGTCTATAAGCAAGATCTGTTACTTCTCTTCCTCTAGGTGTACGCATAATAAAACCTTGCTGAATTAAAAAAGGCTCATAGACTTCTTCTATGGTTTCTGCATTTTCACTAACAGCAGTTGCTAATGTGGTTAAACCAACAGGTCCACCTTTAAACTTGTCAATAATAGTAGTTAAAATTTTATTGTCCATTTCATCTAAACCATGCGCATCAACTTGTAAGGCTTCAAGAGCAATTTTAGAAATTTGGATATCAATAATGCCTTTATTTTTAATTTGAGCAAAATCACGCACTCTCCTTAAAAGCGCATTGGCAATTCTTGGTGTACCACGACTTCTTCCTGCAATTTCAATAGCAGCTTCCATAGAAATTGGAACATTTATAATCCCAGCACTACGTTGCACAATGGTGGTTAAAATTTCTGTATTATAATATTGTAACCTAGAGCTTATTCCAAATCTAGCTCGCATAGGAGCGGTTAATAAACCAGAACGTGTAGTTGCACCTATTAAAGTAAAAGGTTCTAAATCTATCTGAACTGTTCTTGCATTTGGTCCAGATTCAATCATAATATCAATCTTATAGTCTTCCATAGCAGAATAAAGGTATTCTTCCACAATAGGACTTAATCGATGGATTTCATCAATAAACAACACATCTCTTTCACTCAGATTGGTAAGTAATCCCGCTAAATCACCGGGTTTGTCTAGAACAGGTCCAGAAGTAATTTTAATATTTGCGTGAAGTTCATTAGCCAAAATATTGGCCAAAGTGGTTTTACCTAAACCTGGAGGTCCGTGAAATAATGTATGATCTAAAGCTTCACTTCGTTGATTAGCTGCCTCTACAAATATTTTTAAATTTTCTAAAATCTGATCTTGACCTGTAAAATCGTTAAAAGATAAAGGTCTTAATTGTTTTTCAATATCGAGGTCTTCGGTACTAAAATTTTCATTGGAAGCGTCTAAATTCTCATTCATAAAACAAAACTACAAAATCAAATTGAATTAACTATTGCTTTTTAGGTTCTAAAACAATAGCATCACCAAAGGTTAATCTAATTTCATATAAATGCTTATCTGCTTCTAAGCGTGTTTTATAATAACCTACTTTTACTTTCCAATTTGGAGAATCGTATTCTAAAGAGCACGATGTACCTGGAAATAATTCTCTAAATTTATTTTGATTTCTTATCGCTCCATTCTCACTACCATAAAAAATTTGTATTTTATAATTAGCTTGTACTGGTATATGTGTTTTATTATACTCAATTTTTTTAGCGATTAATTTCTCTATTTGAGGAGAACTATCTACGTATATTTTCCCTTCATCTGTTTGCGAAAACATATAAGAAAATTGGAATAAAAAAATGATAACTATTATATTTTTTGACATGATTATTTTATTTCTTTTTTTTACAAAGGTACTAATACTTTCCTAAATTTGATAAAATATTATTTAGAATGAATATAAATTACAAATTTGATTTATTTCAAATATTTTTTTTAGCAAATAAATACTATTTTTGCCAAATCAATTTTGCAAGTACATTTTGCAATAATTAAATGAAAATATTGTGCCAAAAGCATTTGAAATTTATAAAATATGAAAATTGTGAACCAACACAGTCCTGTACAAAGATTAACGAAAATAGTTTTCGCTTTATTGTTTGTTTTTTCTATTAGTTTATCAGCGCAAGATGCTGCAAACGGAAAAAAACTCTTTCAAGCCAATTGTGGTGCTTGTCATAAGTTAGACAAAAAATTAGTAGGTCCTGCTTTAAAAGGAATTACTGAAAAACGCGAGAACAAATGGCTGAAAGCTTGGATTAAAAACAGTGCAGAACTCATTAAAAAAGATGCTGATGCAAAAGCAATCTTTGAAGAGTTTAATAAAATGCCAATGATGGCTTTTCCTCAATTATCTGATAAAGATATTGATGATATTCTAGCCTATACCGATGGTAAAGCAGCTAAAAAAGAAACTACACCAGCAACTGGAGAAGTTGATCCTAAAGTAGCTGAAGGTAAAAAATTATTTAAAACAAACTGTGCTGCTTGTCATAAATTAGACAAAAAACTAGTTGGACCTCCTTTAAAAGGAATTACTGAAAAACGTGAAACAGCGTGGTTACATGCCTGGATTAAAGACAACAATGCCTTACGTGCAAATGGTGATGCTTTAGCAAAACAAGTATTTGAAGAAAATAATAAAATGCCAATGATGGCCTTTCCTCAATTAAAGGATAGTGAAATTGACGCCATGTTAGCCTATTTTGCTGTTGGTGATGTTAAAAAAGCAGTTGCTGGAACAAAAAAAGAAAATAACAAAGAAGTTACAAAGGAAGCTAAAAAAGACGAATCTTCTAGTTCTTGGACGGATTGGGTAGTTATTTTAGTTATTTTAGCTTTATTGTTTTTTGCATTTAAATCTAAAATCCCTTTTGTAAAAATAGTCGCTTTAGTATTTGTATTACTAGCAGGAGCTTATGTTACCTTTGATTATTTAATGAATGTAGGTATTGATCAAGGTTACGAACCAATTCAACCTATTGCCTTCTCACATAAAATCCACGCTGGAGACAATAAAATTGACTGTCAATATTGTCACTCTTCTGCTAAACACAGTAGAACTTCTGGAATACCAACTGCTAATGTATGTATGAACTGTCATAAATCTATTAGTGAAGTTGCTGAAAATACTAAAGTAGGTGATTTAGGTAAAAAAGAATTAGACAAAGAAATCCAAAAAATCTATGATGCAATAGGT